>Ga0182746_1000526_pt1 | contig 50330 bp, 46 predicted proteins | sample eDN3rd30CBELigOP_FD_128881 | JGI IMG/M metagenome (GOLD analysis project Ga0182746, IMG submission 128881) | Enriched Organic Plus compost microbial communities from Emeryville, California, USA - eDNA 3rd pass 30_C BE-Lig OP (version 2) (version 2) ...
CGTTGTAGGACTTCCAGTTCGTCGTGCGGTAGCGGGTGGGTTCTGGCTTGCTCATGCTCAGCCCGTAGCCCACTGGATTCGCAGTGGGAATCCCTCAGAAAACGGAGTTCTGCAACAACGCCCGAACCGATTACAAAAGTATTGGCGATCCGGTTAAGTTCATGAACGGTCGTCTGACTGTAAATTTTGCTAAGATTGTAATGCTTTCTTGCGAACTTGATCGCATGTGTATTCTGAATCTCTGGGTCATCCGCGCTGGCGCCGATCTTTGACACCATAAGGACCTTGTTTCCAAACGACTGAACCGTTTGATAAAGGCTGTAATAGGTTAGAACCGAGCCGTAGTTAGCTCCGACGCCGACCCCGATAATAGCTACGTCGTATTTTTCGTTGGCCTGATTGTCCATTTCAGTACGTCCTCATTCTCGTGGCCGGATATCGCGCACACCTTGGCGCAGTCCGTGTTTTCGTTCTTGGCTTAAGATTCAGCGTTGAAAGTGTTGTGCTGTTTCAAAATCTCACCAGCGTCTGAGCGGAATGGGGGCGATTCCACGTAGCGTATCAGAGATTTCCGGCTCGTTACTTTCCGATCTGTCTCGGCCAGTTCAGGGGGGCGGTATGCTATGCCATCATCTTCATGATTTGATTGCCGGGCGTGGCCATTGTGGTTCTTGCAAATGATGGCGCTAACGAAAACCTGAGCATTGGTTTCCTGGTGGGTTGGATGCTTACTGGCGATGATGGCGTTTAGGGTTTCTGGCGGCTGTTTTCTTAGGGTTCTGCGATCGGTCTGATAGCGGATATCTGTACAATCGCTTTTCCGGGGAACGATACTATCCATGCTGATCATGATGCCGATCTGGCCGTATTTCTGCTGTTCAAAGCTCTTTTTCCGGCTTGTCTGTCGCAAAGAACTATGTAACGTATCAGCATCAGTTTTATGCGACCCTGTGCGCAAGCTACGTGTGCGCGGCAAGAACCCCGAATATTCAATACTGGCTGGGCAGAACCTCTCAGAACCAGTTGCGTTGCGCTGAATACCATCAACGCCACCGTCCGGCAATCCGTGTTGTGACGCCATGCGCCGGATGCCGCTTTTCCTGGCGCCAGATGCTGTTGTCCGTCTTGTTCCGGCTCGTTACTGAGCCAAGGCGGGATGATTGGTTTGGCAAATTTGTGCGTTCGGAGCGTTGCGCCCTGCGCCTTGAGCCAGATACGAAACCGCCCGGAGGTGACAGGCCTCCGGGCGGTTCTTGTTCTGGCGATCCGGGACCCACGGTCCCGGCTATGATCAGGCCCGCAGGTCGAAGCGGTCGGCGTTCATCACCTTGACCCAGGCGGCGACGAAGTCGTTTACGAACTTCTCGGCGTTGTCGTCCTGGGCATAGACCTCGGCGTAGGAACGCAGGATCGAGTTCGAGCCAAAGACCAGGTCAAGCCGCGTTGCGGTCCATTTCACCGCGCCGGTCTTGCGGTCGCGGATCTCATAGGTCCCGTTATCGGCCGGTACCCAGGTGTTCGCCATATCGGTGAGGTTGGCGAAGAAGTCATTCGTCAACGCCCCCTCGCGGCTGGTGAACACGCCGTGCCTGGTGCCGCCGTGGTTAGTGCCCAGAACCCGCATACCGCCGACCAGCACCACCATCTCGGGCGCGGTCAGACCCAAAAGCTGGGTGCGGTCCAGCATCAGCTCTTCGGGGCTGACCGAATAGTCGGCCTTGAGCCAGTTGCGATAGCCGTCGTGGATCGGCTCAAGCACCGCAAAGGATTCGACATCCGTCATCTCTTGCGTGGCGTCGCCACGGCCGGGGGCAAAGGGGACCTCGATATCGAAACCGGCGGCCTTGGCGGCCTGTTCGATCCCGAGATTGCCGGCCAGGACGATGGTGTCGGCGACACTGGCACCGAACTCGGCTGCCAGAGGCTCAAGCACCGACAGGACCTTTTGCAGGCGCCCGGGCTCGTTGCCGATCCAGTCCTTTTGCGGGGCAAGGCGGATACGGGCACCGTTGGCCCCGCCGCGCATGTCCGAGCCACGATAGGTCCGGGCGCTGTCCCATGCGGTCGAGACCAGTTCTGCCACGCTCAGCCCGCTGGCGGCGATGCGTGCCTTGAGACCGGCGACGTCGTAGTTGCTGGTCCCGGCGGGGATGGGGTCTTGCCAGATCAGATCCTCGGACGGCACATCGGGGCCGATATAGCGGCTGCACGGGCCCATGTCGCGGTGGGTCAGCTTGAACCATGCGCGGGCAAAAGCATCGCTGAAGGCCTCAAAGTCGTTCATGAAGCGCAACGAGATTTCGCGATAGATCGGATCGACCTTCAGCGCCATATCGGCGTCGGTCATCATCGGCATTACCCGGATCGAGGGGTCCTCGACGTCCACGGGCTTGTCCTCTTCGGCGATCGAGATCGGCACCCATTGCGAGGCACCCGCAGGGCTGTGCGTCAGTGTCCATTCATGGTTGAACAGCATCCGGAAGAAGCCGTTGTCCCATTCGGTCGGCTTGGTCGTCCACGCACCTTCAAGGCCGGAAACAACGGTATTGCGCCCCACGCCGCGGCCTTTGGTGTTGATCCAGCCAAGGCCCTGAAACTCGGGCGATGCGGCCTCGGGGTCGGCGCTCAGATCAGCGGCGCTGCCATTGCCGTGGCATTTGCCGACGGTGTGGCCGCCCGCAGTCAGCGCCACGGTTTCCTCGTCGTTCATGCCCATGCGGGCAAAGGTTTCGCGCATCTGGTTCGCGGTCGCCTGCGGGTCCGATTTGCCGTTCACCCCTTCGGGGTTGACGTAAATCAGGCCCATCTGCACAGCGGCCAGCGGGTTCGACAGCGTCTCGGCCTTGCTCACATCGTCATAGCGGCCGTCGCTGGGGGCAAGCCATTCCTTTTCGTCACCCCAATAGGTGTCCTTTTCGGGGTGCCAGATGTCCTCACGCCCAAAGGCAAAGCCATAGGTCCTAAGGCCGGCGGCCTCATAGGCGACGGTGCCGGCAAGCACGATCAGGTCGGCCCAGGAGATCTTGTTGCCGTATTTCTTTTTAATCGGCCACAGCAGGCGGCGGCCCTTGTCGGTGTTGACGTTGTCAGGCCACGAGTTCAGCGGCGCGAAACGCTGGTTGCCGGTATTGGCGCCGCCCCGGCCGTCGCCGACGCGATAGGATCCGGCGGCGTGCCAGGCGGTACGGACGAACATGCCGACATAGCTGCCCCAGTCGGCCGGCCACCAGTCCTGGCTGGTATTGATCAGTGCACGCAGATCAGCCTTCAGCGCCTCGACGTCCAGCGTCTTGACCGCTTCGCGGTAGTTGAACCCCCTGAGCGGGTTGGTCTTGCTGTCGTGCTGATGCAGGATGTCCAGGTTCAGCGCGTTAGGCCACCAGTCCATGACCGAAGTGCCGAGCGCGGTATTCGCGCCGTGCATCACCGGGCATTTTCCCGAACTGGCGATATTGTTCCCGTCCATGTTGGCTCTCCTTTTGCTGGGCTGCGTCGCTGGGCGAGGCAGCGTGACCGGATGCGGATTGCGCCCATTCAGGGGACCGCAACGGATGGCTCCGATAACTCTTAGCAGTCTGCTGAGACTTGTATAGCGGGAGAGTTAAATTATTGGAATTTATTAATTTTGATATTCAAGATAATCAATGGTTATCATCCGGGCGGGATTCAGGGCCCTGCGCCTTGTCCATCAGACCGCGGATCCAGCGCCCTGCGGCATAGGCGACGGGCATACCCAGCACCGCCGCCGCTGCCATCGCGCGGGCGGGCGGCAGTACAGGCAGGCCAGTCCAGCTTGCCAGCAACGACAGCATGAAAAGGTTGATCCAGACCGCCGCCGCCGCGAATGGGTAAAACAGCAGCGCCAGTTTCCATGCCGGCCAGCCGTCAGTGACTGGTACCGTCCTCGAATGTGATCTTGTTCCAGACATTGTATTTCCCCGAAGGCTTGCGCATCGGCAGCCGTTTCACCTCTTGCAGCGTTTTCGCGTCATAGACGACGACCGCGCCCTCATCCTCCCACAGCGAGACCAGCACATGGCTGCCGTCGCGGGTGAATTCGCTATGGGCGAAGGTCCGGCCCGGAAAGGGGGCCAGTGTCCTGACGATTTCCAGCGTTTCTTTGTCGATGACATGCATCTGATCCTTGTGCGGGCCAAAGAACACATCCGCCCAGACATAGGGGCTGGAGGCATGACCGCGCAGGAAAAAGCCCGGACCCGCGGTCTTTATCTGCCCGACAAGGCTCCAGTCCTGCATGTCGATGACCGAGATGACGCCCTCGCCCAGATGAGGGGTCGCCATGACCCGGCGGCCGTCGCGCTGCCATGTGATGCCCGAGCCAAGATGCGGCATGCCCGGCAGAGGCAGTTCCGCGACCTTGTGCCCGTCGTCGAGGTCGATCACCACGCCCTTGTCGCCGTCGCGGTTGGCGCCGATCAGCTGGCGGTAGTCCGGCGAAAAGAAGAAGTCGTCCAGCGGCTCATTGATCGGGATGCGGCGGATTGCCAGGTCGGTGGTCCCGACCTCCCAGATTTCGGGCGCATCCTTCAGCGCCAGAACAAAGCTGTGGCGCTGCGGGGCCTGATAGACGGCGCTGACCCGGCTGGGCCTGTCCTTGACCCGCGTTTCAATCAGGCCGACGGGGTTCAGGTCCGCATCAAGAATGGTCAGGCTTTCCGGCAGATAGTTCGCCACCGCAATACGCTGACCGTCCGGACTGATCGCAATGTTGCGGCTGTTCAGGGCGGCGCGGATGCGGCCGACCTCGGACAGCGACCAGATATCGTATTTCTGCACCCAGCCATCGCGCGACATGATGTACACAAAACGCCCGTCAGGGCTGAACTTTGGCCCGCCATGGACGGCAAAGGGGGTGGCAAAACGGTCCAGCACCTCGAAACTGTCGCCATCAAGCACGCTGACATGATGGTCCCCGGTTTCGACGACCAGCGTGATATTCAGCGGATCGGCGGCGAAAACCGGACTGTCGGCGGGCTGGTAATCGGGGTTCATCTCGCGGCTGTCGGCGATCCGGGCAGCGTCCCAGTCCGGGCGATGGCCAAGTGGGGCGGTCACATATTCGACCAGCGCCGCGATCGCCTGGGGCGAGAGACGGTCGGAAAAGCCCTCCATCTGGGTCGAAACGCGACCCTGAGCGATCACCTGATCAATGCCCCGCACCCGACCCAGCGTTTCGGGGATCAGCGCGGGGCCGGTGCCGCCCAGCCGGTCCTCGCCATGGCAGGCGGCGCAATGTTCGGCATAGTCTGCGGCGGCATCGGCCTGTGCTGCCGCAGATGCAAGCATGGTCAGTGGCAGGGCAGCCAGCAGACTAGAAAAAACGATGGGCCGGATCATGGCTTTTTCCCCGGAAAGGTGTCACGGCAAGACGGTCAAGATCGGCACCCTCTGCGCCAATCTCGGCTGCGGAAAGATAACAGGCCGGATCCTCGGCCCATGGATCGCCGGTCAGTTGCAGCGCGCGGATGCGGGTGTTGCCGCCACAGACCGCCTGATAGGCGCAGGCGCCGCAGCGGCCCTTTAACGGGCGCGGACGGGTTCGCAGTGTTGCCAGCATGGGATCGTCGCCGGTCCAGATTTCTGAAAAGGGCTGCTCTTTGACCGAACCCAGCGTGTAATCCGACCAATAGGTATCAGGGTGGACCTTGCCCTGCGGGTCGATATTGCCGACGCCAAGACCCGAGGAATTGCCCCCCCATGCCTCAAGATGCTTGCGCAGGTGGGCGATGGTCTGGGCCGGAAAGCGGGTCTCGGCCCAACGCAGGAAATAGACGGCGTCGGTGTCGTTATTGCCGGTTACGATCTCCAGCGGCTCGCCCTTCTCGACCGCCTTCCATGCGCGGTCGATCAGCAGGTCCATCGCGTGGCGGGTGCGGGTATGGGCGGTGTCCTCGCCCCGGTGCTTGTCTCCGCGTCCGGCATAGACCAGATGCGACAGGTAGAACTTGTCCACGCCCTCATCCCGGCACAGGTCCAGCATGGCGGGCAGGTGATGGGCGTTGCTCTCGGTGATGGTAAAACGCAGGCCGACCTTGATCCCCTGCGCCTTACAGGCCCGCACCCCGGCAAGCGCCTGATCAAAAGCGCCCTCGACGCCGCGGAACCAGTCGTTCACGGTCCCGATTCCGTCAAGCGAGATACCGACATAGTCAAAGCGCAGATCGGCCAGCCGCGCGACATTTCCGGCGTCGATCCTTGTGCCATTGGTCGAAAGAGCAAGGTGGCGAAAGTCCAGCCGCCGCGCCTCTTCGGCCAGTTCCCAAAAGTCAAAGCGCGCCATCGGCTCGCCCCCGGACAGGATCAGGGCCGGGACACGAAAATCCGACAGATCGCGCAGGACCAAGATCGCCTCGTCATGCGTCAGCTCGCCGGGAAAGGGCCGGTCGGCCGAAACTGTATAGCAATGGCGGCATTTGAGGTTGCAGCTGCGCGTCAGGTTCCAGATCACCACCGGACGGACCGTGCCCGGCCGTGTCCGGCGACGCGGGGGTGAGGGGGACACAAGCTCGCGCATATATTCGGTCAGGCGGAACATGGTTTACCTTTCTTGGCCGTCCCGAAGACGCAGGCCGGTTTTCTTCAGAATGCGGGTGGAGTAAAGGATGTCGTCGGCCAGACAGGCGGGGCCGAGCAGGGCGCGGATCCGGGTGCGCTTGTCCTCGACCTCGGTGCGGCTTTTCCCGTGCAGCATGGCAAAAAGGTTGTAGCGCCAGACCGGTGCACGCGGGCGCAGATAGCAATGGCTGACGAAATCAAGTGCGCCGATCATTTCGCCTAAGGTCCCGGCCACTTTATCCTCGACGTCCCAGACGTTCATGCCGTTCGCGGTCATCCCCAGCGCGTAATGATTGGGGGCCAGGGCGATGCGGCGGATCACCCCGCGCGCTTGCAGTTGGGAAAGCCGGTCGATGACCTGCGCCTCGGTCAAGCCCAGATCGGCGGCTATGCAGGCATAGGGAGCCTGAACCAGAGGCAGCCCGGCCTGAGTAGCCGCGATCAGGCGGCGGTCGGTATCGTCCAGCCTTGTCATGCCGTCACCCGAAAGCCGATGAAAAATTCGCGCAGCTTTGGGAACTGCCATACGGTCAACCCGGTCTCGGCCTCGATCCTGTGGGCGGTCCTGGCGATGCCTTCGGGTGTAGGGGTGGCAAGCACGAACCACATGTTCAGTGCATGGTCGCGGGCGTAATTATGGGCGACCTCGGCGTGGGCGTTCACCAGCGCGGCGATGCGGTCGAAATCCGGCTCCGGCACCGAAAGCGCACAAAGGCAGAATGCCCCGCCCATCGCCTCTGCATCGAAAAACGGGCCAAAGCGGGTAATCGCACCGATCTCGCGCAGCCGTTGCAGCCGTGTAATCAGCTGGGCGCCGGTCAGCCCCAGCGTCGCGCCTGCGTCGTCAAAGGGGCGGGGCGTCAGGGGAAAACCCTCTTGCAGCGTGTTGAGAATGGCGCGGTCAGCCGTGTCCAATGCCTCGGGTGGCAGGCTGTGGCGTCGAAGGTTCTTCATGCGGCGATCCCGGTGATGGTGGCCCCGCGCTGGCGAAAGCAACGGGTTGAGAACAGGATGCGATGCGGGACATTCATCAGTGCGGGCAGGGCGCGGGCTTGGGCCAGCACCTCCATCGCCTCGGCACGGGAACGCGCGTGGATCATGCAAAAGAGCGGCCAGCTCCAGCGTCCCGGCACCGATTGCCGCTGATAGCACAGCGTAACGCCCGGCACCCCCGCCAAAGCGGTGCCTGCGGCCTCGACCGCGGTGTCGGGCAGGCGCCAGACGACCATGGCATTCTGCGTCCAGCCAAGGGCGCGGTGCTTGACGATCACGCCGACCCGGGTCAGCAGGCGCGCTTCGGCCAGAGCGCGGATGCGCGAGATGATCTCGGCCTCGCTGCGATGCAGGGCCTGCCCCAGCGCGACGAAGGGGCGCGGTATCAGCGCCAGACCCGAGGACAGCGCCTGCATCAGCGGCTTGTCGCGTGGGCGCAGCGCCTCCAGATCGGCAGGCCGGTCCAGCGCCATCGCCCGGCGCGCGCCGGTCAGGGGGAAGCCAAGGTCGATGTTGAAGGCGCGCACCAGCGGCAGGGACAGGACGGAAAGGCCGGTCGCGGTCTCGATCCGCGCAAGGCTTGCCGCCAGCGCCTCGGCATCCGGGGCGGTGGCGACGAACCACAGGTTCCAGTCGTCCTCGCGAAGGTATGAATGGTTGACGCCGGGCTCTGTCCCGACCATTGCCGCGACCTCTTCAATCCGCCGCGCGGGTACTTGCAGCGCGGCCAGCGTCGAGGCGGCGGCGGTGTTCGGCCGGCAGGTGGCGCCTACGCGCGAGACGATACCTTCGGCCTGCAGGCGGGTGAGGCGGGCGATCACCCCGGCCTCGCTTGTGTCGAGCCGGCGGGCCATGGCGGCAAAGGGACGGGGCACCAGCGGCAGGTCGCGCTGAAAGCCGTCGAGCATGCGCAGATCCAGATCTTCCATGTCAAAGCCCCGTCCTGTGTGCGCGGTCGGTAAAGAAGATCCCCGAAGGCGCACGAGCCTCGATTTCGCCCAGAACCTCGCGGCTGCGGGTGTCGCGGATTTCGACCCGGTTCTCGTCGCGGACCGACAGCCAGACCTCACGCCCGCGCGGGGCGAACTCCATGTGCAGCACACCCTTGCCGGGGGTCAGGGTATCCAGAACCTCATGGGTCAGGGTGTTGACGACCTGCAGCTTGTCATTGTCCGGCGGGGCGAAATTCACCCAGACCTCGCGCCTGTCGGGGCGGGCAAGTGCAAAGACCGGCTGACCGGCAAGTTCGGTGCGGGCAATCTCGGTCAGGTTGTCGGCATCAACCCATAGCAGCTGGTGCAGCCCGACGGCGGGCAGGGCAAAGACGCCATCGGCCAGCGTCCAGCCCTGAAGATGCGGCATCTTGTAGACCGGCATATCGGGCTGGTCGCGGCCGTAATCGGGCAGAAAGCGTGTAACCTCGGGCGGATCCTGCCACAGGTCGATCTGCGTCAGCCCCTTTTCGCCGAAAAGCCCGACGATATAGCGCCGCCCGTCGCTGGTCAGCAGCGCGTCATAGGGGTTGGCGCCGATACCCTTGAGCCGGGTGATTCCGGGCTGTGCCGGGCTGTGCGAGTGGTCGATGATCCAGACTTCGCCCGTGTCCCAGGTGGCAACGATAAAGCGCGAACCGGGTGCGTCCGCGATGCCCACGGTTTTCGACCCCATCGGCACATCGGCAACCAGTTCCAGCGTTTCGGCGTCAAAGACCCGCACGCCCCCCGGTTCGTAATTCGCCACAGCGATCAGCTGCCCATCGTCCGAGATGGCGCCCCCGATCGAATTGCCGGCCTGCACCACGCGCCGGACCACCTGACGGGTCAGGATATCGACCTTGGTCAACCCGCCGTCGCGGCCAAAGACATAGGCGAAACGTTCGTCCGGGGAATAGACGAGGCTGGCATGGGACAGATCGCCAAGCCCCTCGATCCGGCCAAGTGCGGCGCGTTCGCTGCGGTCCACCACCAGCAGCGAGCCTGTTTCACGCTCGACGATCAGCCCCAGATCGCCAGTGCCGCGTAGCTCATCGGTCAGGGCCGGGGTGGTGGTAAGCATGAGGGCGGCAAGAACAGCCTTAAGCATCATTCCGTCTCCGTCTTCATCAGGTAATCGGCGATCCAGCGCGCCTCATCCTCGGTCAGCAGGGGGCGCCAGCCGGGCATCGCGGTGCCGGGCAGGCCGTCCAGGATGACCTCGGCCAGATCTCCGGGTTCGCGCTCTGCCAGTGCCTCGGGTGTGATAGGGCGGCCAAGGCCGCCGGTACGGCGCAGCCCGTGGCACGAGCCGCAATCCTGCCGCACCAGATGGCGCAATTCATCCTGCCGCGTGGCATCGGGCGGGGCTGCCATTGCCGCCCCGGCCAGAAGCATGGGCATGAGCGCCAGCCTAGCCATGCGCCACCAGCCGCCATTCCGGACGGTAGGATTCATGGGGCAGGTCGCAGTCATCCGCCATGGCTGCGACATGGCCGATGATGAACAGGACCGGGGTGGGCAGCGGCTTGCGTGCCAGTGCCGCAGCGATATCCTGCAATGTCGCAAGCAGCCGCTTTTCCTGCGGGGTGCTGGCTTGCGAAACGGCAAGCGCCGGCAGGTCGGAGGGCATGCCGTGGCGGATTAGTTCCCGCGCTATCTCGGCCACGTTCGCCGCGCCCATATAGACGGCAAGCGTGGTCTGCGGATCGGCAAGAGACGCCCAGTCCAGATCCAGCGCCGCATCCCGTGCCCGGTGGCCGGTGACATGGCGCAGCCCGGTCGCAAGTCCGCGATGTGTCAGCGGAAACCGGGCCGAGGCCGCCGCACCCTGTGCCGCGGTGATGCCGGGTATATAGTCGCAGGGGATGCCCGCGTGGGTCACGGCCTCAAACTCTTCGCCACCACGGCCAAAGATCGTCGGATCTCCGCCCTTGAGCCGCGCCACGGTCAGGCCCGAGCGTGCCAGCTCGACAAGCAGGGCGTTGATCTGTTCTTGCGGAACAGGGTGAAACCCTGCCGCCTTGCCCACGGGGATGCGGCGGACATGGGCCGGAACGCAGGCCATCACCTCGGCCGAGACCAGCCGGTCATGGACCACCACGTCCGCCTGCTGCAAAAGCCGCAGTGCCCGCAGTGTCAGCAACTCGGGATCGCCCGGGCCCGCACCGATCAGATCGACGCGGCCCATGCCCGTCTTGTCCTGTTGCGGCCTGTCCAGCGCCGCGCCGTTCAGGCCGCAACGCGCGGCCCCATTCGTCACCGTCTTGCCGGCCATGTCCGAACCCCCATTGAAATGCTGCCGGGGCAGGGGCGCGAACGCCCCTGCCTGTGGTTGCAACCGTGCTGATCAATAGGTGTCGGTCATGGTGTTATAGACGTTGAACTTGCCGGTCGGGGTTATCAGCCGCTCGTCCTTGATGACGTGCTTAAGCTCCAGCGTCTGGTCGTCCACGACGACAAGCGCCGATTCCTGATCCTTGCTGTTCCAGACGCTGAACCAGATTTCGGTACCGTCCTTGTTGAACTCACCCTGAACGACGCGAGGCTGGCCCTCGGTGATGCCCGCCCATTCGGCGATGGGCAGCGTCGTGAATTCGGGGTCCGAGCCGTCGCCCGTCAGCGCCTTGGTGTCAAACACCGCGACCGAGCCCGAGATTTCGGCCTCGGGGTTCAGCGGCGCGTCTACATAAAGGTGCTGCGATTTCGGATGCGTCTTGATGAACAGTGACCCGCCCCCCAACGCCGGGAAGCTGTCGAGGATCTTCCACGCGTTGTCGGGATGGCCCTCGGGATCGGTGCCGATCAGCGCCACCGAATCGTCGCCCATATGCGAGGTCGCCCAGACCGGGCCAAAGGTCGGGTGGACAAAGTTCGCGCCACGCCCCGGGTGCGGGGTCTGGCCGCCGGTATCCTCGATCGAGACGAGCTTGCCTTCCTTGGTGTCGATCACCACCAGCTTGTTGCGGGCATTGGCGGCGGTGATGAAGTAACGGTGCGAGCCGTCCAACCCACCGTCATGCAGGAAACGTTCGGCCTCGATCTCGGTGGTCTTGAGGTTCCTGAGGTCGGTGTAATCGACCAGCAGGATCTTGCCCGTTTCCTTGACGTTAACGATGAACTCGGGCCGGTAATGGCTGGCCAGGATCGCGGCAACGCGCGGCTCGGGGTGGTATTCCTGCTCGTCATAGATCATGCCGCGCGTGGACTGGATCTTCATCGGTTCCAGCGTTTCGCCGTCCATGATGACATATTGCGGCGGCCAGTAGGCCCCGGCGATGGCGTATTTGTCCTCCCAGCCCTCCATCTTCGAGGTCTCGATCGAGCGCGCTTCCGACCCGATCTTGATCTCGGCCACGGTGGTCGGTTCTTTCATCCACAGGTCGATCATGTTGACCTTGCCGTCGCGGCCGATGACGAACAGATAACGGCCCGAGGCGGACATGCGGCTGATATGGACCGCATAGCCGGTGTCGAGTATCGACTTGATCTCATAGCTTGCGCCGTCGATCAGCGCGATCTGGCCAGCGTCCCGCAGTGTGACGCTAAAGAGGTTCTCAAGATCCCAGTCGTTTTCCTGCTTGGCCGGGCGCTGTTCCGGGGGAACGTGGACTTTCCAGGTTTCGCGCATCTCTTTCATGCCGAATTCCGGCGGAGCAGCGGGGTCCAGCAGCAGGTAATTCGCCATCAGGTCGACCTGTTCGGGCGAAAGCTGGCCCGAGGTGCCCCAGTTCGGCATCCCCGCCGGGGAGCCATAGGTGATAAAGCTTTGCAGATAGTCAAAGCCCAGCTCACGCGTCAGGTCGGGGGTCAGCGCCTTGCCGGTCGCGCCCTTGCGCAGCACGCCGTGGCAGCCGGCGCAGCGTTCGAAATAGATCTTGTTGGCCTCGTTATACTGCGCCTCGCTCAACGCCGGGATGCCCTCGGGCGCGCCGGGGGCGGCTACCTCTTGCTGTGCGAGATTGTCGAGCGAGGGCTCGTAGCGGTTGTCTGTCTTGGTCTTGTGATCCTCAAGTGCGGCGGCAGGGTCTTTGGACGGCGGGGCCTGCTCTTGCGCAGAGACCGCAAGCGGCCCAAGGACAAGGGCCAGGGCTGCCGAGGCCATCAGGCCGGGTCTGGCGAAGAAAGTCCTTTGTCTCATCTGGCTTTCCTATTTGCTGGCGCGCGTTCACGCTGTTCCTGAGCGGATTTCGCGCCAGCGGCTTTGATCTATGTTAAGGCCGGGGTGCGGCATTTCGGCGATCAGCGGGCAAAGACCTGGGACGCGGACCTTTATGCCCGGACACCATCCTTTCGCACCTTGCCGCCTGCTTTTGGCACTGATCGCACTGATCTTGCTGAGCCTGCCCATGTGGGCCGCGCCGCCTGCCGCCCCCGATGCGGTGCAGGCGCAGGCACTTTTCGGGGCGGATGGGCCAGTGGTGCTGGACCGCCGCGAAACGCCGGTGCCCGGCTGGGGTGTCAGCCGTGAGGGCCGGGCGCTGGGCATGATAGGCTCGACCTGGGAAATCGCGGCAACCACTGGCTATTCCGGCAAGCCGCTGGATGTGCTGGTCGCAGTCACACCACAGGGTATTATCGCCGGTGCGCTGCTGGTTCGCCAGACCGAGCCTGTGCTGAGTCTTGGCATCTCGGACGCGCATATCGCCGCCTATGTGGACGGCTTCCGGGGCGTCGACCTGTCGCAGCCCCCGGGCTGGGACAGTGCGCTGCCCGAGGTGATCTCGCGCGCCACCGTCTCGACCGGGGTGATCCGCGACGGCATTTTGCGCAGCGCCCGGGTACTGGCGCAGGCTCAGGGGGTCGGCGGGGGCGGGATCGACCGCGTTACCTACCGCCCCGCCACATGGGCCGATCTGATGGCTGAGGGGGCGTTGGCTCATGCCGTTGTCTCGATGGCCGATGCAGCGCGCGCCTTTGCCGGGGCCAAAGTACCGGTCCAGCCGTCGGACGCGCCCTATCTGGACCTTTATGCCGGGCTGATCGACCCGCCGACCGTGGGTCGCAACCTGCTGGGTGCGCGCGAATTCACCGCCGCCGCAGGCGCGCTGCAACCCGGTCAGGCGCTGGTCGCGGTGCTGTCGCGCGGGCTTTACAGTCCACGTGGGACTGAATGGCACCGCTCGGGCCGGTTTGAGCGTATCGCCTTTGAACAGGGCGCGCTGCGTATCGGGCCCGGCGACGGCGATTTCACCATGATTGAAAAGCTGGCCTTGCCGGACGCGCCCGAGTTCAGGGAAATGAGCCTGTTTCGGCTGAACATCGACCCCGTTGCCGGGGGCATCGATCCGCGTCAGCCCTTTGATCTGGTCGTGACAGCAACCCGGCCCTTGGCGGCGGGGGGTGAGGCGGTGCTACCGGTCCGCGCCACGATTCGCCTGCCAGAGGCTTATATCCTGACCGATCCACCTGCCGTGCCGCTGTGGCAGGAGTTCTGGCGGGACAAGGTGCCCGGCATCGCCATCGTCGGCGCAATGCTGCTGGTGCTGGCGCTGATCCTTTTCGGGCAAGAGGCGCTGGTGCGCAGGCCCCTTTTGTGGCGCCGGGTGCGGCTGGGCTATCTGACGGTGACGCTATTGGTGCTTGGCTGGGGGCTGAACGGCCAGCTTTCAGTCGTGCAGGTGGTGGCCTTTCTGAATGCGCTTCTGTCCGGGTTCCGGTGGGAGACGTTTCTGATCGAGCCGATCATTTTTCTGATCTGGTCCGCCGTGGCGCTGGGGTTGCTTTTCTGGGGCCGCGGTGTGTTCTGCGGCTGGCTGTGCCCTTTTGGCGCGCTGCAGGAGCTGACGAATGCTGTCGCGCAAAGGCTGGGGGTGCGCCAGATTGCTTTGCCTCAGGCCCTGCACGAACGGCTGTGGGTGATCAAATACACGCTGTTTGTCGCCATCGTCGCGCTGAGTTTTTACAGCATGGAGCAGGCGCTGATCCTTGCCGAGGCCGAACCGTTCAAGACGGTGATCTCGATGCGTTTCCTGCGCGCATGGCCCTTTGTGCTGTTCGCGTTGGCGGTGCTGGCGGGCGGGCTGTTCATCGAGCGTTTTTACTGTCGCTATCTGTGCCCGCTTGGGGCGGGACTGGCGATTCCCGCCAAGCTCAAGATCTTTGACTGGCTGCGCCGCCGTCCGCAATGCGGGCGCGAATGTCGGCTGTGCGAGGTGAAATGCACCGTCGGCGCCATCGACCCGCTGGGGCGGATCAATCCCAATGAATGCGTGCTGTGCCTGCGTTGTCAGGTGGTGATGAACGACCCCGGCACCTGTCCTGTGCTGAAACGCCGCGCCCGAACGGCTGCAAGTCCCGGAGATGCGCCATGAACCGCCGCCGCTTTCTGCTTGTCACCGCCTGCGCCGCCTTGCCCGCCCGGGCATGGGCTGCGCCCCAGGAATGGCGGGGTCGCGCCATGGGGGCCGATGTCACGCTGCGGCTCCGGGGTGCCAGCCCCACGCAGGCGCGCAGTTTTTTTGGCGAGGCGGCGCGGGTTCTTGCCCATGTCGAAAGCCTGTTCTCGCTGCATCGCGATTCGGATCTGACCCGGCTGAACCGGGACGGGCGGTTGCGCTTTCCCGCGCCGGGGATGATCGAACTGCTGACGCTTTCCGGACGGCTGCATGAGGCGACGGGGGGCGCTTTCGACCCGACTGTGCAGCCCCTGTGGGTGGTGCGCGCGCGGGGCGAGGATGAGACGACTGCCCGCACGCTGGTTGGATGGGACGCGGTCAGATGGTCGCGGACCGAGGTGCGGCTGACCCGCCCCGGCATGGCCCTGACCTTTAACGGGTTGGCGCAGGGCTGGGCTGCCGACCGGCTGGCCGGGGCGGCGGTGCGTCACGACCTGACCGATCTGCTGATCGACACGGGCGAAATCCGGGCGCTTGGCACGCGCCGCTGGCCGGTGACTTTGGCCGATACGGCGGGGGCTGCCTATCGCCGCATTCGCCTGTGCGACCGGGCGGTGGCGACTTCTTCGCCTGCGGGTACGCTGATCGGGCCGCGCGGGTTGCCTCATATCCTTGCGCCGGGCGGGGGCGGGGTGTTGTGGGACACGATCTCGGTCAGCGCGGCGACTGCGGCAATGGCGGACGGGCTGTCCACCGCGCTGTGCCTGATGCAGCCCGATGCTGCCTGTGGGGCGCTGAGGCGTCTGCCCGGCTGCCGGATCGAGCTTGCCGTCCCCGCGCAGGACGCGGAATTTTCGGGGAAAATGCCGGCCACCTGCCACGCTTGACTTTCATCAATGAACGACTCGTCCCCCGGGTCCAGTCAGGAAATATCTGACAATAACTGATGGGGACCCGCGTCATGAGCGACATCATGACCAAGAACATGGCCCGGAACGTCTTCTACGGCGGGTCCATATTCTTTTTTCTGGTCTTTGGCGCATTGACCATACACAGCCACATCTACGCCCGCACCAAGGCCGTGGATGAGGCCCAGCTTACGCCTTCGGTCGTTCTCGGCAAGCACGTGTGGGAACGTAACGCCTGTATCGACTGCCATACTTTGCTGGGCGAAGGTGCCTATTTCGCGCCCGAGCTTGGCAATGTCATGCGGCGCTGGGGCGTGCAGGACGATCCCGAAGCCGCTGTCGAGACCCTGCGCGGCTGGATGGAGTCCATGCCCTCGGGGATCGAGGGGCGCCGCCAGATGCCCCGGTTCGAGCTGACGGATGAGGAATACCGGGCGCTGACCGATTTCCTGCTGTGGACCGGCACGATCAACACCCAGAACTGGCCGCCGAACGACGCTGGCTGAGGGGGAACAACGATGAGATATCAATCGCAACGCATCGCCTATGCGTATTTTCTGGTGGCCATGGCGCTGTTTGCCGTGCAGGTCACGATTGGCCTGATCATGGGCTGGATCTATGTCAGCCCGAATTTCCTGTCCGAGCTTTTGCCCTTTAACATCGCGCGGATGCTGCACACGAACAGCCTTGTCGTCTGGCTGCTGCTCGGGTTTTTCGGGGCGACCTATTACATCCTGCCCGAAGAGGCAGAGCGCGAGCTGCATTCGCCCCTGCTTGCCTGGATCCAGCTGGGCATCCTTGTCCTGGGCACGCTGGGCGTGGTCGTGACCTATCTTTTCGACCTCTTTCACGGGCACTGGCTGCTTGGCAAAGAGGGGCGCGAATTTCTTGAACAGCCCAAATGGGTCAAGCTGGGCATCGCCGTCGCGGCGGTGATCTTTATGTATAACGTCAGCGTCACCGCGCTGAAGGGGCGGCGGACGGCGGTGACCAACGTCCTGCTGATGGGGCTGTGGGGCCTGGTGCTTCTGTGGCTGTTTGCCTTTTACAACCCGGCGAACCTCGTGCTCGACAAGCAATACTGGTGGTGGGTCATCCACCTGTGGGTCGAGGGCGTGTGGGAGCTGATCATGGCCGCCATCCTTGCCTTTCTGATGCTCAAGCTGACCGGCGTTGACCGCGAGGTGGTCGAAAAATGGCTTTATGTCATCGTCGCTACGGCGCTGTTTTCGGGCATTCTTGGTACCGGGCACCATTACTACTGGATCGGCCTGCCAGCCTATTGGCAATGGATCGGCTCGATCTTTTCCAGCTTCGAGATCGTGCCCTTCTTTGCCATGATGTCCTTTGCCTTCGTCATGGTCTGGAAAGGCCGGCGGGACCACCCAAACAAGGCAGCCCTGCTTTGGAGCCTTGGTTGCACCGTGCTGGCGTTTTTCGGTGCCGGGGTCTGGGGCTTTCTGCATACGCTGCATGGGGTGAACTATTATACCCATGGCACGCAGATCACCGCAGCGCATGGTCACCTGGCCTTTTACGGCGCCTATGTCTGCCTTGTGCTCGCGCTGGTCAGCTACACCATGCCGGTGCTGAAAGGGCGCGATCCCTATAACCAGGTGCTGAACATGGCCTCGTTCTGGCTGATGTCGGCGGGGATGGTGTTCATGACCGTGACGCTGACTTTTGCAGGCACGGTGCAGACCCATCTGCAGCGGGTCGAGGGCGGCCTTTACATGGACGTGCAGGACGGGCTGGCGCTGTTTTACTGGATGCGCTTTGGCTCGGGTGTCGCAGTGGTCTTGGGGGCGCTGCTCTTTATCTACGCTGTGCTTTTCCCGCGGCGCGAGGTTGTGACCGCCGGTCCGGTGCAGACGCACAGGGACGGCCATATGGAAACGGCCGGGTAAGCCATGAATGCGCATGTGAAACCCGCAGAAGGGAAGGGGGCGGATGTCCCCTTCTACCTGCCGCAGGGCGACGAGGTCGCGGTGTTCGAGGCCGCCGCCGCCCGTGATCTGCCGGTGTTGCTGAAAGGGCCGACCGGCTGTGGCAAGACGCGTTTCGTCGCCCATATGGCGGCGAGGCTGGGGCGGCCGCTTTATACGGTCGCCTGTCATGACGACCTGTCGGCGGCCGATCTGATCGGGCGCTATCTGCTGAAAGGTGGCGAGACGGTCTGGACCGACGGTCCCCTGACCCGCGCTGTGCGCGAGGGTGCGATCTGCTATCTCGACGAGGTGGTCGAGGCGCGCAAGGATGTCACTGTCGTCCTGCATCCGCTGACCGATGACCGTCGCATCCTGCCCATCGACCGCACCGGAGAAGAGATCGAGGCCGCGCCCGGTTTCATGCTGGTCGCGTCATATAACCCGGGCTACCAGAATATCCTCAAGACCCTGAAACCCTCGACCCGGCAACGTTTCGTGGCGATGGAGTTCGACTTTCCCGAACCCACCCGCGAGGCCGAGATCGTCACCCGCGAAAGCGGCCTTGATCCTGACCGCACGCTGGGGTTGGTGCGGCTGGCGGGCAAAATCCGCGGGCTAAAGGGCCAGGACCTCGAAGAAGGCGTCTCGACCCGGCTGGTGGTCTATGCCGCCAGTCTGATCGCCGGTGGCATGGCGCTGGACCGCGCCATCGAGGTGGCGATGATCGAGCCCCTGACCGACGAGGCCGAGGTCAGGCGCGGGCTGCGCGATCTGGTCGCGGCCATCTTTGGCTAAGGGGTCGCGGCATGGGTCTGCACCTTGAACCATGGGAGCCCGAGGAAACTGTCGGCAAGCTTTGGCACGTCTGGGCCAGCAGCTTTGGCGCCCCGCAAGAGTTCGACGATCAGGCGGTGGCGCTGGCCGAGGTTTCGGGCAGGCTTGCGGTGCTGTTTCGCGCTTTGGGCGGCGGCGCCTCGGTTGAGATCAGGCCCGCCGCTGCCCGTTCATCTGCGCATCGTATCGGCTGGCTGCGGCGGCTTGGCACGGTGGCCGAAACAGTCCCGCACGCAAGTTTTGACGGCGAAATCCTGCGCCTGCCCGAACGCCTGTCGGCCTTGCCGTCGCGGCAGGCGAACGGGGCGCTGTATCTGTGGCTTGCGGCCTGCGCGGCCCATGCTGATCTGACGCCTGCGTATGACGATCCGCTGTGCCGTGATCTTGCGCGGCTTGGTGCGGCCCGGCGCGCGGTCGATGCCACGCTAAGGGACGCGCCGGGTCTGGCCGGACTTTATGCTGATCTGTCCCGGCTGGTCCTGACCCTGCGCCCCGTCGCCCCCCTGCCGCCCGCCGAGGCCGCAGTCGAGGCTTTGATACGTCATTTGCTTGGCGACCCCGCGCCTTTGCCGGGTCTGGCCCGTGACTGGCTGGCGGTGTTAGACGATCCCACGGCGCAGCGGGTCCCACGTGGCTATCGTCCGATGCGTCCCGTGCCGCTTTGGCCCGATCTGGCGCCGCCCGAGACGGCCGAGGCCGCTGCCCCCGGCGATGCGCCTGACGGTATCACCGCCGATCCGGCCAACGGGCGCATCTTTCGCGCCCGCCGACGGCAAAGCGATCAGCCCCAGCGCCGCGACAGCCTGATCCTGCACAAGTTTGAGGCTCTGCTGAGCTGGGCCGACCTGATGAATCTCAACCGGCATGTCGATGATGATGACCAGGATGATGCGAAGAAGGCGGCCGAGGATCAGGAAGAACTGGGCCTTGGCCAGGTGTCAAAGGCACCGGCGACGCGTTTGCGGCTGCATCTCGATCTTGCGCCCGAGGATGCGGATCTTGAGGCAGTCGCTGGCATTCATACCTATCCCGAATGGGACGCCCGGCGCGGGCGCTATCTGGCCAGCCATGTGCGGGTGCTGGAAAACCGCGCGCCCGAACAGGACGAGGCCCCGCAGCCTGACCCCCGCGCGCAGTCGCGCATCCGCGCCGTGCGCCGCCAGTTCGAGGCTTTGCGCCCGGGACGCCTTACCACCACCGGCCACCGCGATGGGGATGATCTGGATGCCGAGCTGACCGTCCGCGCCGCCGCCGATCTGCGTGCCACCGGACAGGGCAGCGACCGCATCTGGCGCCAGTCCCGGCCGCTTGCTCGCAATCTGGCGGTGTCGATCCTGCTTGATGTTTCGCGCTCGACGGAAAGCGCGGTGACCGGGCGCGCCGTGATCGAGGTTGAGCGAGAGGCACTGGCGGCGCTGGCCTGGGGGCTGGACGCCTGCGGCGACCGTTTCGCGATCAACGCCTTTTCGTCGCTGAAACGCGACCGGGTGTTTCTGAGCACCTGCAAGGATTTCGATGAACCGATGGGCGTCGCAGTCGAGCAGCGCATCGCCGGGCTGCGTCCACGCTTTTACACCCGGCTGGGCGCGGGCATTCGCCATGCCTCGGCCGGGCTTGCGCGGCAGTCGGGTAGTCGCAGGCTGTTGCTGGTCATTACCGACGGCAAGCCCAACGACCTTGACCACTATGAGGGTCGTCATGGCATCGAGGACAGCGCCATGGCCGTGCGTGAGGCCCGCCGCGCCGGACACGCGGTTCATGGCATAACCGTCGACCGCGACGCGAAAAGCTGGTTTCCACGTATCTTTGGGCCCGGGGGCTTTTCCCTTGTCCCGCATCCAGACCGGCTGCTGGCGGCGCTGCCAGTGATCTACCGGCAATTGGTGCGCTGATGCGGATACAGGACCTTCCCGGAGAGCCGGTGATCTGGGTGCTGATCGCCTCGGAACTGCTGGTCTTTGCTGCGGCTGCTACCGCGATGGCGGCGGTGCGGCTGACCGATCCCGCGGGCTTTGCCGCCGCGCAGTCGCAGCTGCATGGATGGATGGCGGCGCTCAATACGGCGATCCTTGTCACCTCGGGCTTTTGCGCAGCCCTGGCCGAGCGTGCCTGCCGGCGTGGCGACCGCAGGCGGGCGCGTATGACGCTGGCGCTGGCGGCCTTGGGCGGGGTGGGCTTTCTTGCGGTCAAGATCGCCGAATATGCCGCCGACCTGCGCGCAGGCCTTGGCCTTGAAACCCACCCGTTCTTTACCTTTTACTATCTCATCACCGGTTTTCACGCTGCGCATGTGCTCTTTGGGATCGGGGTTCTGGCGCTGGTCGCAATCCGCCTGCGTGCCGAAGAGGTGCAGGCCGGCGCGGCCTTTTGGCATATGGTCGATCTTGTCTGGGTGCTGATCCTGCCGCCGGTTTATCTGCTGGGGTAGGGGATGGATCTGCATCGCATCTGGCTGACCCTTCTGGCGCTGACGGCGGCGACCACGGCCCTGTCTTTTGGCTCGGGCGCTGTGGTGGCAGCAGGACTGGTGGCGCTGGCTTTCCTTAAGGCCCGCGCGATCATGTCGGGTTTTCTGCACCTTGACCGCGCACCGGAGTGGAGGACGGCCTTTACCCTGCCTCTTGCGCTTTGGCTGGTGTTGATCTGGGGGCTTTACGCCTTATGATCCTGCGCGGCGCTAATCCATCGCCAGCGCGCGCAACCCGGCGATATCGGCGATGATAGCGCGGTTGGCCTCGACCTCGACCCCATGCTGACGCAGCCGGGCAAAGGCCCGCGACAGGCTTTCGGGCTGCATACCCAGGTGCCCGGCGATGAGACGTTTGTTATAGGGCAGGCGAACCTCGGCGCCGCCGCTTTCGGCATCGGACAGATCGGCCAGGAACTGCGCCACGCGCTGGACGCCGGTATGGGCCTTAAGCCGCTCTATCTGGTCCACCAGCCCCTGCAGATGCACAAAGGTCGATGCCAAAAGGCCGATGGCAAATTCCTGATTTTCCAGCAGGAACTGACGCAACCGCGCGCCGTCGATCTGCAGCAGCGTGCAGTCCGAGATCGCCTCGGCCGAGACCGGATAGGGTTCGCCGCGCAGCACCATCGCCTCGGCAAAGCTGCGGTTGCGGCCCAGAATCGCAACCACCGCCTCGGCCCCGCTGGGCGTCAGCCGGGACAGTTTGACGAAACCGTTCAGGACGATGAACACCGAACGCGCCGGATCGCCCTGCAGAAAAATCGTCTCGCCCTCGCTATAGCTGCATCGCAGGGCGTCCTTTAGCAGCTTGTCGCGCATCTCGGGCGTCAGCCCGTTCAGCAGAACGGACTTTTTCACTGCTTCGGGCGGGGGGGCGCTCATCGTGACCTCTTTCACGGTTCGGCGAGTTTACAAGTTTCGCACGACCGCGCGCCAAGGGAAAGACCACGCGGACACGTGGCCTTGCCGATGCGTCACAATGACAGCCAGTGTTCGCGCAGGCTGAAGTCGGGGCCAAGCAGCACCAGATCCGCCGCGCGACCCGGAGCAAGCCTGCCATAACGGTCCTCAAGCCCAAGCAGTGCCGCCGGGATGGCCGAGGCCATGCGCAGTGCGCGCTCGGGTGCGATACCGACCTGACTGACCAGCAGCGCGATTGCCTGCGGCAGCGTCAGATCGGCCCCGGCCAGGGTGCCATCCGCCAGCGTCAGCCGCCCGTCACGGCGCAGCACCTTGCGGCCGCCCAGTTCCATCTCGGTCAGGTTGGTGCCGGCAAAGGCCATGCAGTCGGTGACCAGAAAGATGCCGTCGGGCCGTGCCGCCAGCGCCAGTCGCATGACCGCAGGATGGACATGGATGCCATCCGCGATCAGCCCCGCCGCCACATCCGAGGTCAGCACCGCCCCCGCCAGTCCCGGCGCGCGGTGGCCGATCTGGCTCATGGCGTTGAACAGATGCGTGGTGCAGCGGGCGCCCGCAGCAAAACCGGCCTGTGCCTCTTCATAGGTGCATTCGCTGTGGCCAAGGCTGACCACCGCGCCCGCCCCGGCAAGGGCGGCGATCTGCTGGGGGCTTGCTGCCGCGGGCGCAAGCGTCACCATCAGCGCGGGCAGGCGGCGGGCGGCGTCGCACAGCCGCGCCAGGTCCTCATCCGTCATCGGCCGGATCAGCGCCGGGTCATGCGCGCCCTTGCGGCGAGGGTCGAGATGCGGCCCTTCGAGATGCAGGCCCAGAAAACCCGGCACCTCGTTTTCGGCCGCAGCAATGCCAAGCGCGATGACATGGGCGGTCGCCTCGGGCGTGTCGGTGATCAGCGTCGGCAGCACCCCCGCCGTCCCAAGTGAGCGATGGGCGGCGCAGATGCGGCGCAGCCCATCGGCATCGGTTGAGCCGTCCAGCATCAGCCCGCCGCCGCCATTCACCTGCAAATCAAGAAAGGCCGGGGCAAGGATGCCTGTTACGGTACGGCGATCCCCCGCCGGGGCCTCGGCCTCGGGCAGGATGGCGGCGATCTGGCCGTCCTCGATCACCAGCGCATGACCGTCAAGAAAGCGCGTACCGTCAAAGATGCGCGCGCCCGTCAGAACCTCGCGCGTCATCACACCGTCTCCGTCACCTTGCGCAGATGCGGGGGCGTGTCAGGGTCAAAGCCGCGTCGCCGGGCCAGCCCCTCGATAAAGGCATAGAAACCGGCGATGGTGACCAGGGGCGCGACCAGCGGGTGCAGGTCGGGGACCGAGGGCAGGGTGACAGCGTTGTCGGCCTCGGTTCCCGTGACAAACACATCTGCGCCCTGTGCCGCCAGACGCTCGGCGGTGGCCCTGAGCTGGGGCAGCGCGGCGTCCTCGACTCCCAGCGCCAGCACCGGAAAGCCGGATCGGACGATGGCGGCGGGGCCGTGCAGCACCTCTGCGGCGGAATAGGCCTCGGCGTGGATGCCCGAGGTTTCCTTGAATTTCAGTGCTGCCTCGCAGGCGATGGCAAAGCTGGGGCCACGCCCCAGCACAAAGGCCGAGTTCGCCCGCGCAAGACGTGCCGAAAGCGGCGACCAGTCCAGCGTGATGGCCTTGCCAAAGGCCTCGGGCAAGGCGGCGACGGCGTCCTTGAGTGCGCTGTCTTCGCGCCATTCGGCCAGCAGCGACAGGCCCGCGAGCACTGAGCAGACAAAGGTCTTGGTGGCGGCGACGCTTTTTTCCTCACCCGCCTGCAGGGGCAGGCAATGGGCCGAGACCTGTGCCATCGGGCTGTCTTCGACGTTGGTGATGGCGATCGACAGTGCGCCGCCCTGACCCGAGGCGCGCATCATTTCGACCCCGTCCGGGCTGCGACCGGATTGTGAGATGCCGATACAGGCCGCTTTGCCCAGCCGCAGGGGCCGGCGATAGATCGACGCGATGGACGGGCCGACCGAGGCGACCGGCACCCCGGCCTCAAGCTCGATGGCGTATTTCAGATAGGTCGCGGCATGGTCCGACGAGCCGCGTGCCACGGTGACCAGCAGGTCGGGGTCCTTGCGGCGCAGGGCATTGGCGGCGTCCATGACCGCATCGCGCGAACGATCAAGGAAACGGGCGGTGGCCTCGGGGATCTCGGCCACTTCGCGCGCCATATGTGTCTGGCTCATCACGGGTTCCTTTCGCCTTCAGGGGCAAGTTTCAGTTCCACGGCAAAGTCATAGGCATCGCCGCGATAGAGCGAGCGGGTAAACTCGACCACCTTGCCCGAGGGCAGGTACGAGATACGTTCGATCCTTAGCCCGGCCACACCGGGGCTGACGCCCAGCAGATCGGCGTCCTTGGCGTTCAGATTGGCGGCCGAGATCCGCTGCACCGCCCGCACCGGCCGCAACCCGCGCGATTGCAGCACCGCGTATAGTGAATCGGTGACGCAATCGGGATCGGGCAGGATATCCTGGGGCAGCGAGGCGCGCTCAATGGCAAGCGGCACCCCGTCCGAGCTGCGTACCCGTTCCAGCCGGGCCACATGCGCGCCGACGCCCAGCCCCAGCGCCATCACCTCTTCGGGGGCGGGGGTGAACAATCCGCGCGCGATCCAGCGGCTTTCGACATTGCGGCCGCGCCGGGCCATGTCCTCGGTGAACGAGGTCAAAAGCGACAGCGCCTGTTCCAGCTTTTCGACCTTGGGCGCAACAAAGGTGCCCGAGCCGCGCTTTTGAATCACCTGCCCCGAGGCGACCAGCTCGGCCACCCCTTTGCGCACGGTGACGCGCGACAGGCCGGTCATCGTTGCCAGCTCTCGCTCGGACGGCAGGCTGTCGCCCGGTTGCAGCCGCCCCGAGGCGATGGCATCGGCGATCAACCGGTGCAGTTGCAGATACAGCGGCCCGCCGCCGGTTTCCTCAAAGGCCTCGGCGGTGAAAAGCTCTCCCATCACACCTCCTGCCGGGCAAGATGCAGTGCCCCGTCAAGGCCCGAGCCCTTGGGCGCGCGGATTGGCCACAGCCCCTGCAGCCGGTGGGCGTAATGCGCGCCAAGGCCGCCCAGAAATACCACCGGCAGGTCGCGGCCCGCCTGAAGGGTGTCGATCATGGCGCGGATCTCGGCCACGGCGCTGTCAAAAAGACGCTCGGCCGCCGGATCGCCCCCGGCGACGATGCGCGGCGCGAAGATCGCGAACTCGGCCGGTCGTGCCCTGAGGCCAAATGAAATCACGCCCTCGATTCCGCCCAGCTCGTCCAGCACCGCCTGCAAAAGCGGGCTCATGGGCACGAAACCGTCTTCGGCGCGCAGGGCCTCGGATAACAGTGCCCGGCCCAGAACCGCGCCGCTGCCCTCATCGCCCAAAAGAAAGCCGCGTCCGCCGTATTGCCGCATCTCGCCACCGATCTGGACAGCAAAGACCGAGCCGGTGCCCATGGCGGCGACGATCCCGTCATCGGCACCCAGCGCGCCGGTCGCTGCGGTGACGGCGTCGGTAACGATGCGCGTGCGGCGAAAGGGCAGCATGGATTGCAGGCTGAGCGCGGCGGCGGTGACATTCGCGCCTGCAAGGCCCAGCACCGCAGTCAGCTCATCCACATGGCCGCGCCCGGCCTGTTCCAGCGCCGCGCGGGCGGCGGCGAGGATATTGGCGCAGGCTGTCTTTACATCGGTCGAGATATTGGCAGGCCCCGATGCGCCCTCGCCGATAATCCGGCCCGAGCCGTCTGCAATAGCGGCGCGGCAGCCGGTTCCTCCCCCGTCAATGCCCAGAAAATATGACATGGCGACTCCCTTTGAGCGGATGATACCAAAGCAATACCAAAAGGGAAGGGTAAATTTCAAAACCGCTGGGAAACGTCAATTTCTGATATCTGATGCAGATGAGTCTTTACAAGTGGTATTGTTTTGGCATTATCGGTGAAACAGGGGGAATCACATGACCGCATCTGGCACCGAGGCAAGGCATCCGGCATCCGCAGGGCTTCACGCCCGTACGGGCGACGAGGTGCTGCGCATCCTGCTTGACGCGCAGGTGGCGGCGCTTGGTGCGCTGCGGCCTGCGTTGCCGGCCATCGAACGCGCGGCCGACGCTGCTGCCGGGGCGCTGCGCCAGGGCGGCAAGCTTGGCTATGCCGGGGCGGGCTCCTCGGGGCTGATGGCACTGGCCGATTGTCTTGAGCTTGCCGGCACTTTCGGCATCGCGCCCGAACGGACGCCGATGATGTTTGCCGGGGGCGCCGGGGCGCTTTTGCATCTGACCGGCAGTGTCGAGGATGATCCGGAACTGGCGCTTGCCGATCTGGACCGTTCAGGGCTGGGCAGGGGGGACGTGCTGCTGTGCCTTTCGGCCTCGGGGCGCACACCCTATGCGCTGGCGATCTGCACGGCGGCACAGGAACGCGGCGTGACCGTCGTCGGCCTGACCAATGTGGCGGATTCGGCGCTGCTCAGGATCGCAGATATTCCGGTCCTGATCGAGACCGGGGCAGAGGTTGTCTCGGGCTCGACCCGGATGGGGGCGGCAACAGCGCAAAAGGTGGCGCTGAACATGCTGTCGGTCCTGGTGGCGATCCGGCTGGGCCATGTTCATGACGGCTATATGGTCAATGTGGTTGCCGACAACATCAAGCTGGTCGATCGCGCAGCCCGCATCGTCGCCGCAGTGGCGGGGGTCGGGCGCGACGTGGCCGAAGAGGCTTTGTCGCGGACGGGTGGCGTGGTCAAACCCGCGATTCTGGTCGCGCGCGGCGCAACGCCCGAAGAGGCTGAGGCGCAGCTGACCGAAAATGGGGGCCTGCTGGCCCCTCTGATCTGATTTCAACCAGAGGGTCCGTGAGAGACCCGATGCCGAAGGGAGAAGACCATGACCAAGACCATCCGCCTGGCGCTGCTGGCCAGCACGATGCTGGGCACCGCCGCCTGGGCCGAGGACGTGACGCTGACCGTCGAAAGCTGGCGCAACGATGACCTTGCCATCTGGCAGGACAAGATCATCCCGGCTTTCGAAGCGGCGAACCCCGGCATCAAGATCAATTTCGCCCCCTCGGCCCCGCCGGAATATAACGCGGTGCTGAACTCCAAACTGGATGCTGGTTCGGCGGGCGACCTGATCACCTGCCGGCCCTTCGACGCCTCGCTCGAGCTCTTTAAAAAGGGCAAGCTGGCGGATCTGACCGATCTGGCGGCGATGGCCAATTTCTCGGATGTGGCGAAATCTGCCTGGCAGACCGACGATGGCAAGCAGACCTTCTGTGTGCCCATGGCCTCGGTGATCCACGGCTTTATCTATAACAAGAACGCCTTTGCCGAGCTGGGGCTTGAGCCGCCGAAAACCGAGGCAGAGTTCTTTGCCCTGCTCGACAAGATCAAAGAGGACGGGACCTATATTCCGATGGCGATGGGCACCACCGACCAGTGGGAAGCCGCGACCATGGGCTATCAGAATATCGGCCCGAACTACTGGAAGGGCGAAGAGGGCCGCAAGGCGCTGCTTGCCGGGACGCAAAAGCTGACCGATGAGGCCTGGGTCGCCCCTTTCCGTCAACTTGCGAAATGGAAAGATTATCTGGGCGATGGTTTTGAGGCCCAGACCTATCCCGACAGCCAGAACCTGTTCACGCTGGGCCGTGCCGCGATCTATCCCGCCGGCTCGTGGGAGATCGGGGTCTTCGGCCCGCAGATCGGCGGTGCGTTCGAGATGGGCGCTTTCCCGCCTCCGGTCCCGGCCGAGGGGGACAAGTGCTATATCAGCGACCACACTGATATCGGTCTGGGCCTGAATGCTGCGACCAAGCATCCCGAAGAGGCCAGGAAATTCCTGGAATGGGTCGGCTCGCCGGAGTTCGCCGAGCTTTATGCCAACGCGCTGCCGGGCTTTTTCTCGCTGAACTCGACGCCGGTCGAGATGCAGGACCCGCTGGCCAAGGAATTCGTGTCCTGGCGTCAGAATTGCGAACCGACGATCCGCTCGACCTATCAGATCCTGTCGCGCGGCACGCCGAACCTGGAAAATGAGACCTGGACCGCCTCGGCCAATGTCATCACCGGTGCCGAGACGCCCGAGGCTGCTGCCGAGCGGCTGCAAAAGGGCCTCGCCTCGTGGTATGAACCGCAGCAGAAGTAACCGTCTGCCGGGTCCGGGGGACCCACGCGATAATCGGCCGGGCTGTCTGGCCCGGCACAAGGCGGGGGGGCGAAACCCCCTGCACCCCCAAGGGTAGTTTCAACCGAGAAGGAGGGCGTCATGGCGCAGCGGAAAGCGTTTCGCTGGCATATCATGGTGTTTCTTGCACCTGCGGTGCTGGTCTATACCGCGATCATGATCGTTCCGCTGTTCGGGACGCTGAACCTGTCGCTGTTCAACACGACAGAAGAGGGGCGCGTCTTTGTCGGCCTGAAGAACTTTGCGACGCTGTTTGGCGATCCGCGCTGGTCTGAACGCTTTTGGAACGCCCTTGGCAACAACGCCTGGTTCTTTCTTGTCCATATGCTGGTCCAGAACCCGGTCGGGGTGGCGCTGGCGGCGCTGCTGTCCTCACCACGGTTACGCGGGGCCGCCTTTTACCGCACCGCGATCTTTATTCCGACCATTCTGTCGTTCGTCATCGTCGGCTTTGTGTGGAAACTGATCCTGTCGCCGATCTGGGGCATCGCCCCCGGCATGCTGGATGCCGTCGGGCTGAAGGGGCTGTTTGCGCCCTGGCTTGGCCGCGAAGGCTCGGCGCTGACGACGCTGGCGCTGATCTCGGTCTGGCAGTTCGTCGGCATTCCCATGATGCTGATCTATGCGGCGCTGCTGTCGATCCCCGACGAGGTGATCGAGGCGGCCGAGATGGACGGCGTCACCGGCTGGTCGCAGTTCTGGAAAATCAAGCTGCCGCTGATCCTGCCCTCGATCGGTATCATTTCGATCCTGACCTTTGTCGGCAACTTCAACGCTTTTGACCTGATCTATGTGACGCAGGGCGCACTGGCGGGGCCGAATTTCTCGACCGATATCCTTGGAACCTTCCTTTATCGGACGTTCTTTGGCTTCCAGCTCCAAATCGGCGACCCGCATATGGGCGCGACAATCGCCACCGCCATGTTCGGGATCATCCTGCTGGGCGTCAGCCTGTATCTCTTCACCGTCCACCGTCGGCTGCGCCGCTATCAGTTCTGAGGGGAAAGCATGAGCCAGGCCCGCAACTCAACTGCCCGCAGCCTTGCCGCACATGCGGTGCTGATCCTCTATACGGCGATCGCGCTGTTCCCGGTCTTTGTCGTGGTCGTGAACAGTTTCAAGAACCGGCGCGCGATCTTTGCCGATCCGCTGGCGGTGCCGACAGCCGACACATTCGACCTGATCGGTTATCGTACGGTGCTGGCGCAGGGGGATTTCTTTCTCTACTTCCAGAACTCGCTGATCGTGACGGTGGCAAGCCTGTTCTTTGTCCTGCTGTTCGGCGCCATGGCAGCCTTTGCGCTGTCGGAATACCGTTTTCGCGGCAATACGCTGACGGGACTTTACCTTGCGCTTGGGATCATGATCCCGATCCGGCTGGGAACGGTCGCCATCCTGCAAATGATGGTGGCATCCGGGCTGGTCAATACGCTGACTGCCCTGGTGCTGGTCTATACCGCGCAAGGCCTGCCCCTAGCCGTATTCATCCTGTCCGAATTCATGCGCGGCGTTTCGGATGATCTCAAGAACGCCGGACGTATCGACGGTCTGTCGGAATACACGATCTTTTTCCGGCTGGTCCTGCCGCTGGTCCGGCCCGCCATGGCGACCGTCGCCGTCTTTACCATGATCCCGATCTGGAATGACCTGTGGTTCCCGCTGATCCTTGCCCCAAGCGAGGCGACCAAGACCATCACGCTGGGCAGCCAGGTCTTTATCGGCCAGTTCGTCACAAACTGGAATGCGGTGCTGGCGGCGCTAAGCCTCGCGATCCTGCCGGTGCTGGTGCTTTACCTCATCTTCTCGCGCCAGCTGATCCGCGGCATCACCGCCGGCGCCGTCAAATGATCCGTCCCGCAGTAAGGAGACCCTGATGGGAGCCCTGACCCTTAGCCAAGTTACCAAGTCCTTCGGCGCCACCCAGGTCATCAGGGGCGTGGACCTCAATGTCGAGAATGGCGAGTTCTGCGTCTTTGTCGGTCCCTCGGGCTGCGGCAAGTCCACGCTCTTGCGCATGATCGCGGGGCTTGAGGATGTGACCTCGGGCGATGTCACCATCCATGGCGCGCGCGTCAACGATCTGGCCCCGGCCAGGCGCGAAATCGCGATGGTGTTCCAAAGCTATGCGCTTTACCCGCATCTGACCGTGCGCGACAACATGGGGCTGGCGCTGAAACAGGCCGGTACCCCGCGGGTCCAGATCGAACAGGCGACCGAGAAAGCCGCCGAGATGCTGGACCTTTCGCATCTGCTTGAGCGCCGCCCGGCCGAGCTTTCTGGCGGTCAGCGCCAGCGCGTCGCCATCGGCCGCGCCATCGTGCGGCGGCCCAAGCTGTTTCTCTTTGACGAGCCGCTGTCGAACCTTGATGCGGCGCTGCGCGTGCAGACCCGGATCGAGATTGCGCGCCTGCATCGCGAACTGGGCGCGACGATGATCTATGTCACCCATGACCAGGTTGAGGCGATGACGCTGGCCGACAAGATCGTCGTTCTGCGCGGTGGCGTGGTCGAGCAGGTGGGCCGTCCGATGGATCTTTACAACGATCCCGACAACACCTTCGTCGCCGGGTTCATCGGCAGCCCGCAGATGAACTTTCTCAAGGCTGGCAAGCTGGGGCTGCGCTCGGACACGCTGGGCATCCGCCCCGAACATCTTGAGCCGGGCAGCGGCCAGATCAGCGGCCGCGTCAGCCATGTCGAGAAGCTGGGCGGCGAGACGCTGGTCTATGTCGCCACCGAAGATCATGGTTTGCTGACCGTGCGCCAGTTCGGCGAACAGGATTATGCCGTGGATGAAGAGGTGGGGCTAAGCTTTGATCCGAACCGTGCCTTCCACTTTGACGCAGAAGGCAAGCGCCTGCGCTAGATGACCACAACGCCCGAGTGCTTGGCCTTGTGTTCGGGTTCGACATGGATCGTGATAAGCGCACCGGGCAGTTTTTGCTTCAGCGCCTGTTCGATCCGGTCACAGATGTCATGGGCGGCATCGACAGTGGTGCCCCCTTCGACCACCAGATGAAAATCGATAAAGGTGCGCGGCCCGGCGTGGCGGGTGCGCAGGTCATGTGCCTCGATCGCGCCGGTGGCGGTGTCCGAGATGGTGGCGCGGATATCGGCCAAAGTATCCTCGGACACGGCTTCGTCCATCAGGCCCGACAGCGACGAAGCCATTACCTTCCAGCCCGACCACAGGATATTCAGCGCAACCAATGCGGCAAGTGCCGGGTCAAGCACCGCCCAGCCGGTTATAACGGCCAGCCCAACCCCGGCGATGACCCCGATTGATGAGATCACATCGGACAGAAGGTGGTGACCGTCGGCGACCAGTGCCGGGGATTTCAGCTTTCGGCCCCGGCTGATCAGCACCCAGCACCACAGCCCGTTCAGGATGCTGGCCGCGCCGTTCACCAGCAACCCCTCCAGCGGGGCGTCCAGCATGCGCGGGTTCTGAAAGCCGTGCCATGCCTCGCGCAGGATCAGCAATGCGGCGACGATGATCATCACCCCCTCCAGCACGGCGCTGAAGAACTCGGCCTTGTGGTGGCCATAGGGGTGGCCGCGGTCGGCGGGCTTGGCCGCGATCCGGATCGCGATCAGTGCCGCGACGGCAGTCGCCACGTTCACCGTGCTTTCCAGCGCGTCCGACAGCAGCGCGACCGAACCGGTCATCCACCAGGCCAGCGCCTTCAGCGCCAGCACCACGATGCCGGTCAGGATGCTGCCAAGGGCGATTTTTTCGGTCGCGGACATGGGCGCGCTTCCTTTTCCGATTCCGTCGCCCGGCGGCTTTTACCCCTGATTGCAGGTGAGGCCAACCGCAACCGGCCCGAAAGGGGATGTATGGCTGGCTTGCAGAACCGTCGCGGTCTTGCTGTAAAACCACCACGTTCAGATGAGGGACATCCCATGCAGATCAGCACAACGCCCGAAATGTGGGTGGTGCAGCGCGAGCGGCGGCTGCGCATCCCCGAGATCGCCAATGCCGCCGCCGAGCTTGCCCCCGAGATCGGGCAGCAGATCAAAGACGCCGGCCTTGAGGTTGCGGGGCCGTGGATATTCATTGCGCAGAACTTGCCCAAGGATGGCGAGACCGAATTTGACTGGCGCATCTGCCGTCCGGTCGCCGCATCGGGCAGCGCCGTTGCCGGGCTGCACCACCTGCCGCCCGTACCTGTCGCCTCTGCCCTGCACGAAGGGCCGCTGGCGGCGCTGTTTTCTGACGGCTATGCGCCGCTTTTGGCCAAGATCGCTGCTGCGGGGCGCGCGCTTACCGGCGAAAGCCGCGAAATCTATCACGACTGGACCGGACCCGGGGCCGAGCGGCAAAAGATCGAGATCCAGTTCGGTCTGACACAGTAGCCCCACGTTACGGGGGATGTGAAACGGGGGCCCCGCAGGCCCCCGTATTCGTTTCATTCCGCCGGGATCGCTGACAGATCCTCGACCGGGGCAATGGGATGCTTCAGATGGGGCAGCATCTCTTTGGGGCAGACCTGCAGGAAATTCCGCCGCTCTTCTTCCCAGTTTTGCAGGATCTCGTCGGCACGGCGCGAGCCCGTCTCTTTCACGTGCATCTCGATCAGGCCCTTGAGCTCGGCTTCCCAATGGGGCTGGGTAACCGGGCAGAGCACCAGCGTTTCGGGGTTGATGTAATCGCGTGCGATGCCCTCGGGGTCATAGAGATAGGCCATGCCCCCGGTCATGCCGGCGCCAAAGTTCGCGCCGATGCGGCCAAGGATCACTGCAACGCCCCCGGTCATGTATTCGCAACCGTTCGAGCCACAGCCCTCGATCACCACCGTGGCGCCCGAGTTGCGGACGCCAAAGCGTTCGCCCGCCCGGCCAGCCGCGAAAAGATAGCCGGCGGTCGCGCCATAAAGCACGGTGTTGCCGATGATCGTGTTTTCATGGGCGACCAGCGGGCTGCCCATGGGCGGACGTACGACGATGATGCCGCCCGATAGCCCCTTGCCGACGTAGTCGTTGGCATCGCCCGAGACCTCGATCTTCAGCCCCGGCGCGGCAAAGGCGCCGAGGGACTGGCCCGCGCTGCCGGTCAGCCGGACCGTCAGGTGGTCGGGCTGCAGCTTGTTGCGCATACCAAAGGTCTGCACGATCATCGACGAGGTCCGGGTCCCGACCGTCCGCTGGGTGTTCCGGATCGCATAGCTCAGCTGCATCTTCTCACCATCCGAGAAGAAGCGGCCAGCATCGCGGATGATCTCGGCATCCAGCGTGTCGGGCACGGCGTTGCGCGGCTTGGAGCGGTCATAGACGATCTTTTCCGAGCCATCGACGGTGATCAGCAGCGGGTTAAGGTCAAGGTCGTCCAGCGATTTGTCACCCCGGCTGACCTGGGTCAGCAGATCGGCGCGGCCGATGACCTCGTCCAGTGAGCGGGCACCGATGCTGGCGAGGATCTCGCGCACCTCGGTGGCGTAGAAGGTGATCAGGTTCACCACCTTGTCGGCCGAGCCGTTGAACATGGCCCGCAGCTTTTCGTCCTGCGTGCAGACGCCCACCGGGCAGGTGTTCGACTGACACTGACGGACCATGATGCAGCCCATGGCGATCAGGGCGGCGGTGCCGATCCCGTATTCCTCGGCCCCCATCATCGCTGCCATGACGATGTCGCGCCCGGTACGCAGGCCACCGTCGGTGCGCAGCGTCACCCGGTCGCGCAGGCGGTTCATCGCCAGCACCTGATGCGCCTCGGTCAGACCCATCTCCCACGGCAGGCCCGCGAATTTGATCGAGGTCGCGGGGCTGGCGCCCGTGCCGCCGTTATGGCCCGAAATCAGGATGATATCGGCCTTGGCCTTGGCAACGCCCGCCGCGATGGTGCCGACACCGGACGAGGCGACCAGCTTTACCGTGATCTTGGCACGCGGGTTGATCTGCTTGAGGTCATAGATCAGCTGCGCCAGATCCTCGATCGAGTAGATGTCGTGATGCGGCGGCGGGCTGATCAGCGTCACGCCTTTGGTCGAGTGGCGCAGCCGGGCGATCAGCTCGGTCACCTTCATGCCGGGCAGCTGGCCGCCTTCGCCGGGCTTGGCGCCCTGTGCGACCTTGATCTCAAGCTCTTCACAGGCGTTCAGGTATTCGGCGGTGACGCCGAAACGGCCCGAGGCGACCTGCTTGATCTTGGCACAGGGGTTGTCGCCGTTCGGCAGCGGATGGCTGTGGGCCGGATCCTCGCCGCCCTCGCCCGAGTCGGACTTGGCGCCGATGCGGTTCATGGCGATGTTCAGGGTCATATGCGCCTCGGGCGACAGGGCGCCCAAAGACATGCCCGGGGTCACAAAGCGCTTGCGGATCGAGGTGATCGATTCAACCTCTTCGATCGGCACCGGCTTACCCAGCGGTTTGATATCCAGAAGGTCACGGATATGGATCGGCGGGTTCGCCCGCATGGTGGCGGTGAACTGCTTCCAGATATCATAGGACGCTTTCTCGCAGGCCAGCTGCAACAGCCGCATGGTGTTGGCTTCCCACGCGTGCTTTTCGCCCGAACGACGCGCCTTGTAAAAGCCGCCCACCGGCAGCAGATCGACAAGCGGCGCGCCAAAGCCCTTGGCATGAGCCTCTTCCAGCTTGGCCTGAAGCCCGTGCAGACCGATCCCCGAGATGCGCGACTGCATGCCGGGGAAATATTCCGCGACCATCGCACGGCTCAGCCCCACGGCCTCAAAGTTCAGGCCGCCGCGATAAGAGCTGAGGACCGAAATCCCCATCTTGGCCATGATCTTCAGCAGGCCGGCGTTGATCGCCTCGCGGTAGCGGGTCATGACGTCGATCAGGTTGCCTTCCAGCAGGCCGCGCCCGATCCGGTCGGCCAGCGTGTCCTGGGCCAGATAGGGGTTCACTGTGGTCGCGCCGCAGCCGATCAGCACCGCAAAGTCATGCGGGTCCACGCATTCCGAGGACCGGACGTTCAGCGAACAGAAGGTCCGCAGCCCCTTGCTGGTCAGCCAGCTGTGCACGGCGCTGGTCGCAAGGATCGTCGGTACGCCGACGCGGCTGGCCGAGATACCTTCGTCGGTCAGGATGATGTGACCGTGACCCGAGCGGACGGCATCCTCGGCCTCGGCGCGGATGCGGGCCAGCGCATCGGCCAGCGCGTCCTGCCCGCCATTGACCGGGAAGGTACAGTCGATCTGCGTTGCCTGATCCTGGAACATGCGGGTCAGCTCTTCGAACTCGCCATTGGCGAGGAAGGGGCTTTCCAGCATGGTGATCTCGGCATGGGTCGAGCTTTCCTCAAGCACGTTCTTGAGGTTGCCGAACCGCGTGCGCAGGCTCATCACCCGGCTTTCCCGCAGCGAGTCGATCGGCGGGTTGGTCACCTGGCTGAAGTTCTGGCGGAAATAATGCGACAGCGGCCGGAACTGGCGCGACAGCACCGCAGGTGGCGTGTCGTCACCCATCGAGGCAAGCGCCTCTTTGGCGTCCTCGGCCATCGGCACCAGCACCTGTTCGATCAGCTCGATGTTGTAGCCAACGGCGATCTGGCGACGGCGCAGGTCTTCATCTTCGTGCAGGGCGGTTTCGGGCAGTGTCGCCATCAGCTCGGACGGCTGGACGACTTTTTCCACCCAGTCGCCAAAGGGCTGGCTGGCGGCCAGATGGTCCTTGATCTCGCGGTCGTGGTAAAGCTTGCCCTCGGCCATATCGACGGCGATCATCTGACCCGGACCAAGCGCGCCCTTTTCGCGCACAGTGGTTTCATTGACCGGGACCATGCCAGCCTCTGACCCCGCGATCAGCAGGTTATCGGCGGTCACGACATAGCGCAGCGGCCGCAGCCCGTTACGGTCCAGACCGCCGCAGACCCAGCGCCCGTCGGTCATGGGCAGCGCCGCGGGACCGTCCCATGGCTCCATGATCGAGTTGCAATAGGCGTACATATCCGCCCATGCCTTGGGCATGTCGGTCGTCGCTTTGGACCAGGCCTCGGGGACAAGGATGGTCTTGGTCATCGGCGCATTGCGGCCCGAACGGACCAGCACCTCGAACACCGCATCAAGCGCCGCCGAGTCCGAAGAGCCGCCGGGGATGATCGGCTTGATATCCTCGGCCATGTCGCCAAAGGTGCGGCTGGCCATGCGGATTTCATGGCTGCGCATCCAGTTGACGTTGCCTTTCAGCGTGTTGATTTCGCCGTTATGGGCCAACATGCGGAAGGGCTGGGCCAGCCACCATTGCGGGAAGGTGTTGGTCGAATACCGCTGGTGATAGATCGCAAAGGCGCTTTCGAACCGCTCATCCTTGAGGTCGGGATAGAACTCGGCCACCTGCTCGGCCAGCATCATGCCTTTGTAGATGATGCTGCGGCACGACAGCGTGCAGATATACATGCCCGCGATCTGAGCCGCCACCGCCGCTTTCTCGATCCGGCGGCGGATGATGTACAGTTCGCGCTCGAACTGCTCGTCGTCGATGTCCTTTTCGCAGCGGATCAGGATCTGTTCGATCTCGGGGCGGGTGGCGTTGGCCTTTTCCCCCAGAACCGAGGTGTTCACCGGCACATGCCGCCAGCCATAGATGTAATGGCCCATGCGCAGCACCTCGGATTCCACGATGGTCCGGCAGCGTTCTTGTGCGGCGAAATCGGTGCGTGGCAGAAAGACCTGACCGACGGCGATCAGCTTGTCATTGTCGGGCTCATGCCCCGTGCGGCGCACCTGATCGTAAAAGAAGGGCACCGGGATCTGCACATGGATGCCCGCGCCATCGCCGGTCTTGCCATCCGCGTCCACCGCGCCGCGATGCCAGATTGCCTTCAGCGCATTGATGCCGCTTTCGACGACCTTGCGGCTGGCCTTGCCGTCGATGCTGACCACCAGCCCGACGCCGCAGGACGAATGTTCATCCTCGGCACGGTAGAGGGAGTGTTCCGCCATCCAGTCGCGGCGGGCCTGTTCCTGCTGTTCCCAGCTCGTCATGTCACAGTCCTTCACGTCCGTGCCTCCTTCAAAAGCTGCCTCAGGATGTCGGCCCCCTCGCCGCCCACCATCTGCAGGTCGCAATCATATTCCGGTGTGGTCGAACCAAAGCCGGGGTGTCCCGGGAACGCGAAGGTTACCGGACTGTCGTTGGTCTGCTGCACTGCGCCGGTCCAGTCCTCCGAGGTCTCAACGCCCCCGTAGAACCGCCCTTGCGTGCGGCTGATGAATTGCTGGCCACGGCGCCGGATCAGCACCTGCCCGGATTCGCTGTAGGTGGTCAGCTCGAACCGGGTGACATCCAGCGCCATGCCGTCGATCTGCACCTTTTCGCCCGTCAGCTCGTCCTGACCGACGTGGTGCAGCCGCTCGCCGCTGTTTGAGCGGGTCCAGAAGTCGAAATCGTCCTGGCCGCTGCGCAAAAGCGTGCTGAACGAGGCATGATCCTCGGCCTCGTCCTCAAGCACATCGGTCAGGCCGGTACGCAGGTCGGTGCTTTCCATCCAGCGCGTCTCGCGGTCGATGCGCGACTGAAAGGTCGCCCCTTCCTGGGTGAAATAGGTCACGCGCTGGTCGCCTGGCGCGTCCGAGTCGCAACGATAATGCTGCGAGACGGTACAGCCGCGGTTTTGCACCGTGACCTCAAGCTTGCAGCCCGAAGGCGGGGTGAAATTCGCCGCCGCCGCCGGTCCTGCGGGCAGCAACAGCCAGATCGCCATACCTGCCGCCAGCGCCATGGCGCCGGCCGGCCGGATGGGGCAGGAGTGCTGCGCCTGTGTCCTGAAGGAATATATCCGCATGGTCCGCCCCCTTATTCCGCAGCGACCCGGGCAGCGCCCGAGAGATAGCTGACGATGCTGTCGGCGGCCTCGCGCCCGTCGCGGATTGCCCAGACGACCAGTGAGGCGCCGCGTACGATATCGCCCACGGCAAAGACGCCGGGCAAGCTGGTCTGATGGGTCTGGTAATCGGCCTTGATCGTGCCCCAGCGCGTCACCTCAAGCCCGTCCACGCCCCAAAGACGCGGCAGCTCCTCGGGCTCAAAGCCCAGGGCCTTGATGACCAGTTCGGCGGGTTCGTCGTAATCGGCACCCTCGATCAGTTCGGGACTTTGCCGGCCCGAGACATCGGGCGCGCCCAGCCGCATCCGCTGCACGCGAACGGCGCTGATGGTCGGAACCTCGCCCGTGTCGTCAACATCGCGTTCCTGCGCAACCATCGCCTCGCCCGTGACATGGCCGGAGAAGGCGCCGGGGGCCGAAAGCCAGACGAATTCGACGCCTTCCTCTTCGGCGTTCTGCACTTCGCGCTGGCTGCCGGGCATATTGGCCCGGTCGCGGCGATAGAGGCATTTCACCGATTGCGCGCCCTGACGGATGGCGGTGCGCACGCAATCCATGGCGGTGTCGCCGCCGCCGATAACGATGACGCGCTTGCCCTTGGCGTTCAGCTCTCCGTCCTCGTAATCGGGGATCTCGTCACCCAGATCGACCCGGTTCGAGGCGGTCAGATAGTCCAGCGCCCGCACCACGCCCCGCGCGGCGGCATTGTCGATGTCCAGATCGCGGGTCTTGTAAACGCCGGTCGCGATCAGCACCGCGTCATGTTTGCCGCGGATCGCGTCAAAGCTGATATCGGTGCCGACATCGACGTTCAGAACGAATTCGACCCCGCCTTCGGCCAGTTGCCGGGTGCGACGCTCGACCACGTGCTTTTCCAGCTTAAAGCCGGGGATGCCATAGATCAGCAGCCCGCCGGCGCGGTCGTGGCGGTCATAGACCGTGACCTGAAAGCCCATGCGGCGCAGGCGGTCCGCTGCGGCAAGGCCACCCGGGCCGGCGCCAATGATGCCGATCGATTCCGAACGCTCCTGAGCCGGGGTGATAGGTGCGACCCAGCCCTCTTCCCATGCGGTGTCGGTGATGTATTTCTCGATCGCGCCGATGGTGACGGTGCCATGGCCCGATTGTTCGATGACGCAATTGCCTTCGCACAGCCGGTCCTGCGGGCAGATGCGGCCGCAGATTTCGGGGAAGGTGTTCGTCTCCTGGCTGCGCAGGTACGCTTCCCGGGTGCGCCCCTCGGCGGTCAGGCGCAGCCAGTCCGGGATGTTGTTGTGCAGCGGGCAGTGGCTTTGGCAATAAGGCACGCCGCATTGGCTGCACCGGCTGGACTGCTCCTTGGCCTTGGCATCGGCGAATTCGCGATAGATTTCGTGGAAATCTCCCGAGCGGGATGCCGCGTCACGTTTTTCGGGCATCTCGCGCCCAATGGTGACGAATTTAAGCATCTTCTGCGTGGCCATGGCTGCGCGTCCTTGGATGGCGAGGGAATTCCCCGCCTGATACGGCAGCCTGCAGTCAAATAAAAGTCAGCAATACTGACTCATTTAACGATTTTCCGGTCTGAGCGCGATTTTTTATCGCTGAGCGGCAGGAAAATAGGTCAACATTGCTTACCATCCAGCCTGTAAAGCCAGTAAAACCACGACTCCGACCACGATTCGCCACCAGGCAAAGAAGCCATAGCCATGGGCCGAGACATAATTCAGCAGCCCGCGGACCACGACGATGGCGGCCAGAAAGGCGCAAACAAAGCCGATGACGATGTTTCCGGTCGCAGCGGCGTCCAGAACATCGCGGTTTTTGTAGAGGTCAAAGACAAAGGCGCCCAGCATCGTCGGCATGGACAGGAAAAAGCTGAACTCGGCCGCAGAGCGTTTGTCCGCCCCCAGGAGCAGCGCCCCGACGATGGTCGCGCCCGAACGTGAGACGCCGGGGATCATCGCCAGGCACTGGATAAAGCCGATCTTTAGCGCCATTGGCAGCGGAAAATCTTCGGCTGCGAAATAGCGCGGGCGCGAGGCCAGCCGGTCCACGAACAACAGCACCACGCCCCCGACGATCAGCATCGTGGCGATAAGGGTTGGGGTCTCGAACAGGATCTCCTTGATGATCTTGTGGGTCAGGGCCCCGATCACCGCGGCGGGCAGGAACGCCAGCAGCACCGCAAGGATAAAGCGGCGTGCCTGCGGGTCATGCGGGGCGGCAGAGAAAATCCGCCACAACCGCCCGGCATAGACGCCAAGGATGGCAAGAATCGCGCCCAGCTGGATCAGCACTTCGAATGCGCGGCCGGGCGAATCAAAGCCCAGAAAATGCCCGGCAAGCAGGACATGACCAGTCGAGGACACGGGAATGAACTCGGTCAGCCCTTCCAGCAGACCGAGTGCGGCAGCGACAAGAGTGTTATGATCCATCAGCTGTTGCGCAGGTTTTTCGCCGAGGCCGTGATCGCCTCATATTGGCCGGTCGGGCGGAAGCGCCAAAGATAGCCCTCGATGATCGGGGGCGCGGCGGTCGGTTCGATGACCAGATCGGCAAAAGTCCTGACCTTGCCCGAGACACGGTTCGGCTGACGCAGCTGCCGCGCCTGATCGCGGGTCAGCACCCGGTTTGTCAGCAACCCGCCGCTGACGACCTGGACGGTGTCCAGCGCAAAGCCCATCAGTCCGGCCAGCCAATGCGGCACGCCGATGATTGCGCGGCGGCGTGCAGTGGCGGTCAGCACCTGCCGGGCGACATCACGCATGGTCAGAACATCGGGGCCGCCAAGTTCATAGATGCCCGATCCGGCCTCGCCCGAGGCGGCCATGACGGCGGCGCGGGCCACGTCCAGAACATGGACCGGCTGTACCTCGGTCCCCGCGCCCGGCACGAACAGAAACGGCCCCAGACGGGTCAGCGAGGCAATGCGGTTATAAAAGCGGTCATCGGTCCCAAAGATGATCGAGGGGCGCAGGATCACCGCATCGGGGCGATGGGTCAGCACCTCGGCTTCACCCCGGCCTTTCGAGGCTGCGTAATTGCTGGCGGCGTCGGGATCGGCGCCCAGGGCCGAGACATGGACGAAATGTTTCACCCCGGTCTCGGCAGCGATGCGGGCGACACGGCCCGCCGCCTCTTCGTGAATGGCGTCGAACGTGTTCTTGCCCTCGCGGACCATAATGCCGACGCAGTTGATCACCGCATCCGCATCCGCCATGCAGGCGGCGACGGACATGTCGTCGCGGACGTTGCAGGGTACGGGTTCGACCTGACCGGGGGCACCATAGGTGCGGACGACTCCGGCTTCATAGGGGCGGCGGACGGCGACACGGATGCGCCAGCCCTCGGCGGCCATGATCCGGGCGATCTGCCGGCCCAGGAATCCAGAGCCGCCATAGATGGTGACAAGCTTGGCTGTGGACATGCGTCGCTCCCTTCGTGGCGTGCCTGCCCGTTCAATAGCCAAGCCTGTCGCCAGCGGCAAGCCGTGGCCGCAGCCCTGCGACGATAGCGTCCGCGACCCGCAGCGCATTTGCCGCGATGGTCAGGCTGGGATTGACCCCGTTCGAGGTCGGCATGAATGACGAATCGCTGACATAAAGGTTGTCTATCCCGTGCACGCGGCAATCACGGTCCAGCACGCTGGTCGCCGGATTGTCGCCAAATCGCAGTGTCCCGCAGGGATGGGCAAAGTTAAGCTGGGGCGTCGTGCCCATGAACATCGCGCGATGTGGGCGAAATGCGGCCCGCATCGCCTTGCGGAATGCGGCCCGTCGCGCCCGCAGCTCGTCCGAGATGTCATAGCGGAAGCGCAGGCGGTCGGGGTCCTGCGGATCAGGCAGCACGCGGTTATGCGCATAAGGCAGGTCCTCAAGGACGCCGACAAACAGCTTGGCGCGTCCCAGAATCCGCGCTGCGATCATCGCGGGCAGGCGCAACCCGTGGCGCAACGCGCGCAACCGGCGCAGCGCCGACTGGTCGAAACGTCCGTTCAGCGCATGTAAAATCTCGCCATATCCGGCAGTAAGGCCCATGGATTGCACCGTGCCAAAGCGCTGACCATCCATGAAATAGAGGTCGCGTATGCTGACCGAGCGAGCCTCTCCGTTTTCGTCGCGGCCAGGAGCGGCCCAGATGGCGATGATCTCGCTAAGGTGAAACATCAGGTTACAGCCGACCATGCCGTTACCATTGCCAAGCCCTTGCGGCCAAATCTCGCTGCCCGAGCGCAGCAGAAGTGACGGTGAGCCAAGCCCCCCCGCTGCTAACACATAGGTTCGCGCCCGCAGGGTGAATTCCTGTCCGTCCCGGCGGCAAACCAGCCCTTGGACGTTGTGGTGACCGGCCTTGATCCGCATGACGGTGCAACGGTCGATCAGCGTGGCGCGACCAGTCTCGATCGCCGGCAGAACCCCTGCGGTACGGCCATCCATCTTGCAGCGACGCGGACAACGGCGGCCAAAGCAGCTTTCACATCCCGGCAGAAAGCGCGCTGCCATATGGGTGCGATAGGGGTGCATTCCGGCGCGATTCAGCGCCTCGATCAGCGCCGCGTCCGACGGTGGCAGCGGCAGGCCCGGTGGCAGCAGGTCGGATTTCTCTTGCGCAAGGGGATCGCTTTCGCCGCTGACGTGAAAATATTTTTCGGCCAGAGCGAACCAGGGCAGCATCTCGTCATAACTGACGGGCCAGCCACCGGTTGGGTGGGGCAGCGTCTGGGAGGAATCGAGATCGTGCCGCTCGGGGCGTTCCAGCGTCGCGGCGTAATAGGCCGAGGTGCCGCCGACCCCGGCGCCGATCATGCCGTCAAGTTCGCACCAGTTGCCGTCAAGCTGCGCCTCAAGCAACCGCGGCCACGCTCCGTTTGCCAGACGTTTTTCGGGATCATGAGTGTCGATGCCAAGTGCTGGCAGGGGGGCATCGCCCAGATCGGGGCCCTTTTCGACGAACAGCACCGACAAGCCCGCTTCTGCCAGATGGCGGCCTGCGGTGCCTCCGCCGATTCCCGTGCCGATCACGATGACATCCCATTCTTGGCGCGTCAGTTCGTCCATGAAAGTTCCATCAGGCGGCGGAGATCGCGGGCCATGCCCCTTGGTCGAGGTTTTGTAGCCTCGTGCGATTTGCCTCAGCAAGCTGGCCGAATGGACAGGATTTCCGGCTGTCCCTGCGCGATTTCGCAGCTGCAGCATGACCTGCGCAGCATCCGCATCACGGGCGGGGCGAAAAAAGATGATGGCAGTGCGAAGATTCTTCGTCACCCCCGTTGACACCTCCCGCGGCTGGCCTTAATCACCCGGCTCACGCGACCTGCCCAGGTGGCGGAATTGGTAGACGCGCACGGTTCAGGTCCGTGTGCCGCAAGGCGTGGAGGTTCGAGTCCTCTCCTGGGCACCATAACAAAAGCCGCGCAAGCCTTTGGGTTTGCGCGGCTTTTGCGTTTCAGGCCAGACTGCCATACCTCTTGTGCCCATGCGCGGCCCACGCTTAGCGTGCCTTCGCCTTGGATCCGAAAAAGGTGCGTTGCTGCGACTGCGATGCGTTACGCCGAGAAGAATGGGGAAGAACGCCCGATGATACCGCGTTATGGAACGCCGCCCGGTCGCCGCGCCTATCGCCTGCGTCCGGGCGCCTATGCTCTGCTGATCCGGGATGGCGCGGCCTTGCTGACCTTTCAGCACGCACCCGAGCCAGAGTTTCAGCTGCCGGGCGGCGGCATAGACCCCGGCGAGTCGGCATTGGCTGCGCTGCATCGTGAGGTGCGGGAAGAGACCGGCTGGCGTATCGGGTATCCGCGCCGCTTTGGGGCCTATCGGCGTTTTTGTTACATGCCGGATTACGGTTTCTGGGCCGAAAAGCTGTGCAGCATCTGGCTGGCCCGTCCCGTTGCCCGGCTCGGCACACCTTCGGAGCCGGGCCATGAGGCGCATTGGGTGCCCTTGGCCCAAGTCACAGGCCTGTTGCCCGACCCTGGGTCGCGGGCCATGGTTCGGGCGGCATTGCGCAGGTTCGGGGTCGCGGGCTAGCTGCAAGATGCGCCCTCGCTTCGCCGTTCGACCAGCACGGCCGAGATGTCGTCACTTCGCTGGCCACTGCTGTAATGTGCTGCTGACCAACAGATTGATTCCAACAGCGCGTCGCCATGCAGCGTCGCATTGGTGCGCAGGATGGCGTGCAAACCCTCTTCTCCCAAAGGGTCGCCGCGGGCGTTTTCGCATTCGGTCAGCCCGTCCGAATAGATGAACAGCCTGTCCCCAGGGGCGAGTGTGACTTGCAATTCCTCATAATCGGCCTGCGAAAAGACCCCGATGGGCAGGCCCCCTTGCCCGATGGATTCGATCCGCCCGTCAGCGCGCTGCACCATCGGATGGGGATGGCCCGCCTGCACCAGCCGCAAATGCCCGGTCCACAGGTTCAGATCGGCATAGATCATGGTGAAATACGATTCGATGCGCAGTTCATCGAGCATCAGCGAGTTCAGCAGGCGCATGACCTCGACCGGGGGCTTGGGATCGCAGCCCCCGCTGTCAGAGGCGCGTATTGCGACGTTCTGATGGTTTGTCCCCGAAAGCAGCGCCGCCAGACGGGCGCAAAGCAGGGCCGAGGCGACCCCGTGTCCCGCCACGTCCAGTGCAAACAGCCCGACCCGTCCCGCGTTGATTGGAAAAAAGCCGACAAGATCGCCACCAACATGGCCGGCGGGCCGCATCAGCAGCGAAAGGTCGAAATCCCCAAAACTGCCGTGGCATTCGCGAACCAGCCCCTGTTGCAGGCGTTGTGCCTCACGCAGGTCGCGTTCGATTGCCGTCTGGGTCTCACGCAGCTTGGTCAGTGCAGCGGTAAGGCGGGTGTTGGCGCTGCGCAGCTTTTCCTCCATGCGCAGGATGCGCTCGCTGGCTGCAAGCCGCGCCAGCAGCTCGGCCCCCGAGACCGGCTTGGTCAGGAATTCGTCGGCACCGGCGCGCAGACCTTCGGCAATGTCCTTCTTGTCGTTGCGCGAGGTCAGCAGGATGAAATAGCCGTACCGGTCCGATTGCATGGCACGGAAACGGCGGCAGAATTCAAGCCCGCTATGCCCGGGGATCATCCAGTCCGAAATCACGATGTCCGGCCGTCGCTCAAGGCAGAGGCGCATCGCTTCACGGCTGTTTGCGGCCTCTGCCACCTGATAGCCTGCGCGGGTCATCTGGACCGCCAGTGTCCGCCGCTGTGCCCGGCTGTCATCGACAATCAGCACCAGCCTTTGGGTCTGGGGCGCAGGATTCGGTGCATGGCCATCAGCGATCATCATGCTGACGGGTTTAGCTCCACCGGGCTGAATGTTCGGTTAATCTATACCATTTTCAGTATTAACCGGATGTAGACGGATTCGCTGTTACGAAGGTCGCGTGATTCTGTCGGAGGGTGTCCGTGCTGGACTGGAACCGTATCAACGAACTGCGTGACGAAGTCGGTGATGACGAGTTTCAGTTGATTCTGGAGCTGTTTCTGGACGAGGTCGAAGGGGTCATTATGCGCTTGTCGCCTCTGGATGCGCTGCGCCTGGAAACCGATCTGCATTTCCTCAAAGGCTGCGCCTGGAGCCTGGGCTTTGCGGTTTTCGGCTGTCTTTGTGACGCGGGTGAGCGTCAGGCGGCCGAGGGGCACCCGGAAGAGGTCGATGTTGAGGCCTTGCTTGCCTGTTACTCGGAATCAAAACAGGCGCTGATGGGCCGGTTTGGCGGGACACGGCGGACCTGTCAGCAAGGTGGCCGTGTCTGAGATGCGATTAGATCAGGAATTCCGCCAGTACCGGATCACGGGTGATGTCGCGATAGCCGATCCCCGCAGCCTCCAGCCGCTCGCGCAGCCGGTCGAGGTTTTCGGGGGCCGTAGTCTCGATACCGATCAGGACCGAGCCAAAGTTGCGGGCCGATTTCTTAAGATATTCAAAACGGGCGATATCGTCCTCGGGGCCGAGCAACTGCAGGAAATCACGCAGCGCGCCGGGGCGCTGGGGCATACGCAGAATGAAATACTGCTTGAGTCCCGAAAATCTCTGGGCGCGCTCTTTGACCTCGGGCAGGCGCTCGAAATCGAAATTCCCGCCCGAGCACAGGCAGACCACGCGTTTACCTGCCAGATCGGGCATGTCGCGCAGCACGTCGATGGCAAGCGCCCCAGCAGGTTCCAGGACGATCCCTTCGATGTTCAGCATTTCCAGCATAGTGGCGCAGATGCGGTCTTCGGGCGCGGTATGGACATCGTTCGCCGTAAAGTGCGACAGGGCGCGGAAGGGCAAATCACCGATTCGCGCCACGGCGGCGCCATCGACGAAATTATCGACCGAGGGCAGGGTAACGGGCGCGCCCGATTGCAAGGCCTCGCGCAGGCTCGCGCCCCCTTCTGGCTCGGCGAATTCGGCGCGGGTCCGGGGGGCCAGCTCGCCAAACAGCCGGGTGACGCCTGCGGCAAGCCCGCCGCCGCCGACCGGCAGGATGATCAGATCCGGCGCCCCGCCAAGCTGGTCCAGAAGCTCCGACCCGACTGTGGCCTGGCCCTCGATGATGTCTGCATCGTCAAAGGGCGAAAGAAAGGTCGCGCGCTGGGCGCGGGCAAAGTCCTGCGCAGCGGCCAGCGTCTGGTCGAAATAGTCGCCTGCAAGCACGATCTCGATCGCATCGCCGCCAAAGATGCGGGTCTTGTCGATCTTTTGCTTCGGCGTGGTGACCGGCATGAAAATCGTGCCCTTGGTGCCGAAATGGCGGCAGGCATAGGCCATGCCCTGGGCATGGTTGCCGGCGCTGGCACAGACGAAATGCCCCTTTGCCCCACCGCTGATCTTGCGCATGGCGTTGAAGGCGCCGCGCAGTTTGTAGCTGCGCACGGGTGTCAGGTCTTCACGCTTCAGCCAGATTTCGGCCCCGTATTTGGCCGAAAGGTGGTCGTTCTTTTGCAGGGGCGTCGGCTCGAAGAGGTCGCGCAGCGCGATCTCTGCCTGGCGGACAGAGGCGGCAAAGTTTTCCATGAATTCGCGAATGACCCGATTTTTCCCGATTGGCAAGAGAGAACAGGGGCTGATAGCCCTATCAGAACGGGTACGATGGCACGGGAAAGGGGCGTTTTGTCGTGCTCCTCTTGTGACACACCGCGAATGATCCTATTCCCTGCCGAAATTCCATTGGGGGTTATCTGCATGTCCGACGCGCCGAAGAAAGTCGTCCTTGCCTATTCGGGTGGGCTCGACACCTCGATCATCCTGAAATGGCTGCAGACCGAATACGGCTGCGAGGTCATCACTTTTACCGCCGACCTTGGCCAGGGCGAAGAGCTGGAGCCGGCGCGCCAAAAGGCCGAGTTGCTGGGCATCAAGCCGGAAAACATCCATATTGTCGATGTGCGCGAAGAATTCGTGCGCGACTTTGTTTTCCCGATGTTCCGCGCCAACGCGGTCTACGAGGGGCTGTATCTGCTGGGCACCTCGATTGCGCGCCCGCTGATTTCGAAACATCTGGTCGATATCGCGCACCGTCACGGTGCAGATGCCGTCGCCCATGGCGCGACAGGTAAAGGCAACGACCAGGTGCGGTTCGAACTGTCCGCCTATGCGCTTGACCCCTCGATCAAGGTGATCGCGCCGTGGCGGGAATGGGACCTGACCTCGCGTACCAAGCTGATCGAATTCGCCGAGGCGAACCAGATCCCGATTGCCAAGGACAAACGCGGCGAGGCCCCGTTCAGCGTCGATGCCAACCTGCTGCACACCAGCAGCGAGGGCAAAGCGCTTGAAAACCCGGCCGAGGAGGCGCCCGATTACGTCTATCAGCGCACGGTCAGCCCCGAGGACGCACCCGACCAGCCCGAATATATCGAGATCGGCTTTGAGCGTGGCGATGCCGTGTCGATCAATGGCGAGGCACTGTCGCCCGCCACCCTGCTGACCCGGCTGAACGAATACGGCCGCACGCATGGTATCGGCCGGCTCGACTTTGTCGAGAACCGCTTTGTCGGGATGAAGTCGCGTGGCATTTACGAAACGCCCGGCGGCACGATCCTGCTAGAGGCCCATCGCGGTATCGAACAGATCACGCTGGACAGCGGCGCGGGCCACCTCAAGGACTCGATCATGCCGCGCTATGCCGAGCTGATCTATAACGGTTTCTGGTTCAGCCCCGAGCGTGAGATGCTGCAGGCGCTGATCGACAAAAGTCAGGAACATGTGACCGGCACCGTGCGGCTCAAACTCTATAAGGGCAGCGTTCATACGGTTGGCCGCTGGTCGGATCACTCGCTTTATAGCGAACGTCACGTCACCTTCGAGGATGACGCCGGCGCATACGATCAGAAAGATGCGGCGGGCTTTATCCGGTTGAACGCGCTGCGGCTCAAGCTGGTCGCGAACCGGAACGCGCGGTTCAAGTAACCGCAGCCAGATCCTTACCTCAAAGGCCGCGGACAAACCCGCGGCCTTTCATATGCTGGAACCTCGCCACTCCTGAAACGTTTGCCCCCAGCCAACGGTTCAGGGAGGAGCTTGCGATGACCGTACCCAAGAACACCGTCTGCATCTGGTATGACAAGGACGCAGAAGAGGCCGCCCGCTTTTACGCCGAAACCTTTCCCGACAGCGCTGTCACCGCAATTCGACGGGCGCCAAGTGACTACCCCTCAGGCAAGGCAGGCGATGTGCTGGTAGTGGAATTCACCGTCGCGGGCATTCCCTGTATCGGGCTGAATGGCGGTCCGGTCTTTCAGCATAGTGAGGCATTCTCGTTCCAGATCGCGACCGAGGATCAGGCGGAAACTGACCGTTACTGGGACGCGATCGTCGGCAACGGCGGCCAGGAAAGCGCCTGTGGCTGGTGCAAGGACAAATGGGGCATCTCGTGGCAGATTACTCCCCGAGTGCTGACCGAGGCACTTGCCGTCGGAGGGGATGAGGCGAAGCGCGCATTCGAGGCGATGATGCAGATGACCCGCATCGACGTCGCGGGCATCGAGGCGGCGCGGCGCAGCTGAGATCCGCTTTTCTTCGGACGCGGGCTGGGCCAAGATATCGCCATGACCCAAAGTTCCGCCATCCGCCCCGCCCATATTGCCATTGTCACCGTCTCGGACCGCGCCTCTCGCGGGGAATATGAGGACAAAGGCGGGCCTGGGGCCGAGGATTGGCTGCGCGCGACCATCACCTCGCCCATGATCGTCAGCCGCCGCATCATCCCCGACGGGCGCGAAACGGTCGCCGACTGTTTGCGTGACCTTGCCGATCATCAGGGCGCCGATCTCATTCTGATCACCGGCGGCACCGGCCCCGCCCCGCGCGACCAGACGCCCGAGGCTGTCGCAGATGTGATTGAAAAGGAGCTGCCGGGTTTTGGCGAAGAGATGCGCCGCGCCAGCCTGCGCGAGGTTCCGACCGCCATCCTGTCGCGCCAGACTGCCGGCATCCGGGGGGCTTCGTTGCTTATAACGCTACCGGGCAAACCCTCAGCCATCGCCACCTGCCTCGATGCGGTTTTCGCAGCAGTGCCCTATTGCCTTGACCTGATCGGCGCTGCCTGGATCGAAACCGACCCGGCGTACATCAAGGCGTTTCGGCCAAAGAAATAGACTCTGGCTGCACAACCAGATCGGCCGTCATAGATTCGCGCAGCACCACCTCGGCATTGCCCAGGTCGTTTTCCAGATGCGCCATCACTTCGGCCGGCGAACGACTCAGCCCCTGCCAGCGCGCGGTCAGGCGGCGGCGCAACTCGTCCTGGGGCACATCCAGCATCACCGACAGATCCCAAAGTCCGGCCAGCTGTCGCCATGGCACGCGATCAAGCAGCAGGTAATTGCCCTCGACCACGATCAGCCGGGTTTCCGCTTCGACCCGCCCGGCACCGGCAATGGCCAGATCCCGCTCGCGGTCGAAAAGCGGGTAGATCACCTCGCCCCCGGTTTTCAGGCGCTCGATCAGCTTGACGAAACCGGCGGCGTCAAATGTCTCGGGCGCGCCCTTGCAGCTGCGTAAGCCATCCCGGTCCAACAGCCGATTGTCCAGGTGAAACCCGTCCATCGGAACCAGAACCGCGCCGGATAGTCTCGCAACCAGCTGCGCGGCCAGTGTCGACTTCCCCGAACCCGGCGCGCCTGCAATCGCGACCACCCGCCGACCGGGGCCCAGCTGTGCAATCCGATCCAGTATTTCTTCCATGCAAAAATATCCCGGGGGGAGTCCAAAGGACGGGGGGCAGAGCCCCCCGCGACCACGCAACTCAGGCTGCCGTTGCCGCCTCGTCCGGTACCTTGGCGCCGGTCATAAAGGCAACCGCATCCGACATCGAATAATCCTGCGGCCGGATCACGCACAGCCGTCGGCCCAGCCGGTGAATGTGGATGCGGTCCGCGACCTCAAAGACATGCGGCATATTGTGGCTGATCAGGATGATCGGGATGCCGCGCGCGCGCA
>Ga0182746_1000534_pt1 | contig 49473 bp, 52 predicted proteins | sample eDN3rd30CBELigOP_FD_128881 | JGI IMG/M metagenome (GOLD analysis project Ga0182746, IMG submission 128881) | Enriched Organic Plus compost microbial communities from Emeryville, California, USA - eDNA 3rd pass 30_C BE-Lig OP (version 2) (version 2) ...
ACGCCCGCGCACGACTTCAACGACTTCGAGGTCGGCAAGCGGCACGGGCTCGAGCAGATCAACGTGCTCGACGATCACGCGCGCATCAACGAAATGGCGCCGGCAGCCTATCGCGGGCTCGACCGCTTCGAGGCGAGGAAGCGCGTCGTTGCCGATCTTGCCGCGATGGGCCTTTTGGAAAAGATCGAGCCGACGAGCCACACGGTTCCGCACGGTGACCGCTCCGGCGTCGTCATCGAGCCGTGGCTGACGGACCAGTGGTACGTCAACGCCGCCGAGCTTGCGAAGCCCGCCATCGCGATGGTGGAGAGCGGCAAGACGAATTTCGTCCCGAAGAACTGGGAGAAGACCTACTTCGAGTGGATGCGTAACATCCAGCCCTGGTGCATCTCGCGCCAGCTCTGGTGGGGCCATCAGATTCCCGCCTGGTATGCGCCGGACGGCAAAGTGTTCGTTGCCGAGGATGAGGCGAAGGCGCAGGCGCTCGCGAACGCGCACTACGGTGCCGAGACGCCGCTCAGACGCGACGAGGACGTGCTCGACACCTGGTTCTCGTCGGGTCTGTGGCCGTTCTCGACGCTCGGCTGGCCGGACGAGACCGCGGAGCTGAAGCGCTATTACCCCACGAGTGTGCTCGTCACCGGCTTCGACATCATCTTCTTCTGGATCGCCCGAATGATGATGCTGGGCCTGCACTTCATGGAGGAAGTGCCGTTCCGCGACATCTACATCCATGCCCTCGTCCGCGACGAGAAGGGGCAGAAGATGTCGAAGTCGAAGGGCAACGTCATGGATCCCTTGGTGATGATCGACACCTACGGAGCCGATGCGCTGCGCTTCACGCTGGCGGCAATGGCCGCGCAGGGACGCGACATCAAGCTGTCGACGAGCCGTGTCGAGGGCTACCGCAACTTTGCGACCAAGCTCTGGAACGCTGCGCGCTTTGCCGAGATGAACGAATGCGTGCGCCGCCGCGACTTCGAGCCCTCATCGGTGACGGAGCCTGTGAACCGCTGGATAGCCGGCGAGACCGAGCGTGCCGCGCGCACCGTGACGGAGGCGCTGGAAGCCTACAAGTTCAACGAGGCCGCGGGGGCGGTCTATGAGTTCGTGTGGGGCGTCTTCTGCGACTGGTACCTGGAACTGATCAAGCCGGTCCTTGCGGGCGATGATGAAACCGCGATCGCGGAAACGCGCGCGATGGTCGCCTGGACGCTGGATCAGATATTGAAGCTGCTGCACCCGTTCATGCCCTACATCACCGAGGAGCTTTGGGCGCACGCCGTGGAGCACGGGGAGAAGCGCGAGAACCTCCTGGCGCTGAGCCGCTGGCCGAACATTTCCGGGCTCATCGATGCCGATGTCGACGAGGAGATCGGCTGGGTGGTGCGTCTCATCTCCGAGATCCGCTCGGTCCGCACGGAGATGAACGTGCCGGCCGCGGCGAAGCTGCCGCTGATGCTTCCCAATGCGAGCCCAGAACTACAGGAGCGCGCACGGCGTCACGAGGAGACGATCGGCCGGCTCGCCCGCCTCGACGGCATCAGCTTCCCCGATACGGCGCCGAAGGGTGCCGCCGTCATCGTCGCCGGCGATACAACCGCTGCCCTGCCGCTGGGCGGGGTCATCGATGCCGCGGCCGAGATGAAGCGCCTCGGGCGCGAGATCGAGAAGGCGGAAAGCGACCTGGGGAAGATGGACGCGAAGCTCTCCAATCCCCAATTCATGGCCAAGGCCAAGGAAGAGGCGGTCGAGGAGGCGCGCGAGCGCAAAGCCGAGCTGGAGGACGCCATTCTGCGCCTGAAAGCGGCTGTCCGCCGTCTCGAGGCAGTGGCCTGATCGGGCGATCCAGCGAATTTCTAGAACGCTGTTAACAGTCCGTTGTGGCATGTGGCAATGATGCCACGAATTGGGCGCCCACTGCCTCCGTTGAGCCACAATACGGCGCCAGCTTGCGGCTACTAGGGAGCGAGGGAAACGCGCGGAAGGCGAGGGTGCCACAGTCGTCCGCCGCGCGCGCTTTTCAGACCATAGGCTTGGGCAGCCTTCGTTTTCATTGCGCGATGCCTCACATAAGGGGCCTCGCGACTTCTGCTTATCTGGGTGCACGGAAAAAACATTCGAATGACCGACAAAAAGTTCGACAAATCAAAGCTGCCTAGCCGACACGTGACGGAAGGCCCGACGCGCGCGCCGCATCGGTCCTACTATTACGCAATGGGTCTCACCGAAGAGCAGATTCATCGCCCGCTCGTGGGCGTGGTCTCGTGCTGGAACGAAGCTGCTCCCTGCAACATCGCGCTGATGCGCCAGGCTCAGTCCGCCAAGATGGGCGTCGACGAGGCGGGCGGCACGCCGCGTGAATTCTGCACCATTACGGTGACCGATGGCATCGCCATGGGCCACCAGGGCATGAAAGCCTCGCTCGTCTCGCGCGAGGTGATCGCCGATTCCATCGAGCTGACGATGCGCGGCCATTGCTACGATGCGCTCGTGGGCATCGCGGGCTGCGATAAATCGCTCCCGGGCATCATGATGTCGATGCTGCGCCTCAATGTGCCGTCCGTGTTCATGTATGGCGGATCGATCCTGCCCGGCAAGTTCAAGGGCAAGGACGTCACCGTCGTCGACGTGTTCGAAGGCGTCGGCATGCATGCTTCGGGCAAGATGTCGGACGAAGAACTCCACGCGCTCGAGTGCGTAGCATGTCCCTCGGCGGGCGCGTGCGGCGGCCAGTTCACCGCCAACACGATGGCGTGCGTGTCCGAGGCCATCGGCCTTGCGCTGCCGGGCTCGGCCGGCGCGCCCGCGCCGTTCGAAAACCGCGATTCCTTCGCGGTCGAGAGCGGCCGCGCGGTCATGAGCCTTCTGGAAAAGAATATCCGTCCGCGGGACATCTGCACCCGTGAGGCGTTCGAGAACGCGGCCGTTGTCGTTGCAGCGACGGGCGGCTCCACCAACGCCGCGCTGCATCTGCCGGCAATGGCGCACGAGGTCGGCATCGACTTCGATCTTTTCGACGTCGCCGAGATCTTCAAGCGCACGCCCTACATCGCCGACCTCAAGCCGGGCGGGCAGTATGTGGCGAAGGACGTCTACGACATCGGCGGCGTGCCGCAGATCCTCAAGGCGCTGCTCGACGGCGGCCTTCTGCACGGCGACTGCCTGACCGTCACCGGCCGCACGATGAAGGAAAACCTGCAGGACGTCACCTTCAACACCGACCAGAAAGTCGTCTATCCGGTTTCGACACCGATCACGCCGACGGGCGGCGTCGTGGGCCTCAAGGGCACGCTCGCTCCCGATGGTGCGATCGTGAAGGTCGCGGGCCTGAAGAAGCTGACGTTCCGCGGACCTGCGCGCGTGTTCAACTGCGAGGAAGATGCCTTCGCTGCGGTCGACGCGGGCAAGTACGAGGAAGGCGACGTCATCGTCATCCGCTACGAGGGACCCAAGGGCGGCCCCGGCATGCGCGAGATGCTTTCGACGACGGCCGCGCTCTACGGGCAGGGCGCGGGCGAGAAGGTTGCGCTCATCACGGATGGCCGTTTCTCGGGCGGCACGCGCGGCTTCTGCATCGGGCATGTCGGCCCGGAGGCGGCGGTCGGTGGCCCCATCGGTCTGCTCAAGGATGGCGACATCATCTCCATCGATGCCGTGAACGGCACGCTCGACCTCGAGGTGGACGAGACGGAGTTGGCGGAGCGCCGCAAGAATTGGAAAGCGCCGGACAATCCCTACAAGACCGGCGCGATACGCAAGTATGCCGAACAGGTCGGACCGGCATCGAAGGGCGCTGTGACCCACGCTGGCGGCAAAGCGGAAGTGATCTGCTATGCGGATATTTGATCGGACAGTACGCGTACTTCTGGCCGGCCTCGCGCTGTGCCTCGGCGTCGTCGGCGCCGGGGCGGCGCCGGGCAAATACAGCTCGCCCCAGGATGCGCTGGACCAGGGCATCGGCGCATTCAATGGCGGCTACTACGAGATCGCCATTCCGGCGCTCGAATACGCCGCTGAAGCGCACCTCTTTCTTGCGCCCTACTACCTTGCCCGCATTTACGCTGACAATAACGGCTCGCGCACCGATCACGCGAAGGCCTACGAGCTCTACCTGAAGATCGCCGAGGAGCACACGGACGTCGATCCCGACGATGACCAGCGCGCGCCCTACGTCGCCAAGGCCATGACGCGCATCGCCGGCTATCTGATCAACGGTCTGCCGGAGATCAACCTCAAGCCGAACTCCAAGATCGCGATGGAGTATCTGCGCGAGGCCGCGCAGTTCTTCCGCGATGAGGATGCCCAGTTCGAGCTCGCCAAGCTCTACCTGCATGGCGACGGCATCGAGAGCGACGTGCCCTACGCCAAGCACTGGCTTTCGGTGCTGAGCCAGAAGGGGCATCCGGGCGCGCAGGCGTTCCTTGCGGATCTGCTCTGGCGCGGCAAATACATGAAGGCCGATCCGGTGCGCGCGCTCGCGCTCATCTCGGTCGCCGTATCCAACTCGCCGACCTACGAGCGTGTCTGGATCGAGGACATCTACCAGAACATCTACTGCGGCGTGGCCCAGGGCGTACGCAAGCAGGCGACGGGCCTCGTTGCGGACTGGCGCACGCGCTATGGCCGCAAGCCCGATACACGCGATGACACCGGGCTCGGGCTTCTGAACATCCAGGCGACACGCACCTGCGGCAACGGCGAGCCCGTGCTGTTCGATATGAGCGCCGAGGAAGACCTGCAGCCGCCGTCGGCCTCCGTCGCAGCGCAGCCGGTGCCCCTGCCGAAGCCCTCGCTGCCGGCGGCCGCCTCGGGCAGCAACTCGACGTTTATCGGTACTCCGGCGGCCGGCAGCGGGCTGCGCGATGTCGGCGCCAGCGCGAGCGCATCGGCACCCGGACAATGAGGTAAGCCACTCGGGGCATCTCTCTTGCGTGACAGCGAAATGAGAAAGCCAGGCGCTGCACCCGAGCGCGGCGTTTCCAAACATTTGCAATTTCATTGGGTCCGGGCAGCGCAGTTGACGCGCGATTAGGCAGCGTCTGCCCATGACTTGCGCTTGAGCGCGGTCGTAGGAGCCCATATCCTGCGAACGAGATCCAAAAGAAGAATCGGACGCGGAGGATCACGTCCAAGGCGGAGAGAGACGCATGACCCGTGCGTCGGCTTAGACCTTGGAGGTGTGCATGATCGGCCTTGCTGCTCCGCTACCCCGCTCCCGGCGGCAACTCTCAGGCAAATTCCCCATCGTTGCGCTGTGCTTTGCCGGCACGGCCGCAACCGTGTCACCGCCGCCGTCGGATGCCGCGACGGTGCGTAGTCCCGAGCGCGTAAGCGGTTTCTTCTGCAACGCGAAGGCCGATTCCATCAATTTCCTGATGTACCAGGCTCGCGGCGAGAACGAGGAGATCGCGGCGAACGCGGTCAATAAGGCACGCGCGAGTTTCTCGTGCGCCTACTACTTGCCCGCTGACGCCGTCTATACGGGCGCGCATACGGTGATGGAGAACGGGCTCGTCTTCAAGCTCCACAGCTACGTGTTCCTGCCGGAGAAGGTGGAACGCTGGAGCGGGTCAGTGCTGGGATCGCTGCAGGTATCGCCTGATGCCGAGCACGACGTGTGATGCTGGCATAGAAAGGCCGGAGCGCGAAGGCACGCCCCAGCCTTTAGATTGGACGTAGCGGATCAGCGGCGCTTCAGGTTGAGTTGAGCTGAGGCGCCGTCGCCCGACAGGCTCACGCTCTGGCTCTTGCCACTGACGTGCACTCGGATCGATCCGCGCACGTTGTATTCGCTGTTGAAGAAGCTCCCCTTATAGGAGCTGCCGCTCACGCGGTAGACCTTTGCGGTCTGCGAAGCTTTGCCAGACGCGGTCGCGCAGGTCGCGGTGACGGTATAGCTGCCGCCGCCGCCGCTATAGTGGGCGTTGCACCGGGCTTTTTCCCTCGCGCCGCTGGCGAAAGACACCCAGCCGCCGCCGCTCCACGAGCCGGCGAGGCTGCTGCTCGACTCAGCCTCGCTGGGACCGATGAAACCCACCACGGGAACGATCGCGAGCGACAGCACGGCAGCGCGGTGCGCCAGGCGATTGACGATATTTGAGTTGTTCATGAGCGGACCTTGCGCAATGAGCCTGAAATTCAAAGGACGCGTCTAACCGGATTGAAGCTTCACGGGCCGAGCGAAGCAACCAGTTCGGCGCGGAGATTGGCCGAGAAACGTAACAAGTCGCTGAACGGCACTGTTGTTGTAGCTCCTCACAGTCCTTCAGCTAAGCAGTGTTTTTAATTCGGCAATGGCCCGCTGTTCCGCGAGGAACTGAGCAGCGGCGAGCTTGCGGGTAACGGTTGCGCATGCGCCGTTCCGTCGACGGCGACTTCAGCGGATGGCTAAGGATCCGGAACCGGGGGATGCCAAAATGCTTCGCGGCCGTTTCGTATTGATTGGTGGAGTGTTGACGGGAGGTTTCCTCGCCGTCGTGCTGCTGGCAACCTCGGCTTCGGCGGGCATGCAGCGGGACCTGTCGAATTGCACCGCAGCAAAAGACCGGGCAGGAGCGGCCGCGTGCACGCGCGTGATGGACAGCGGCCGGCTGCCGGATGCGCAAATGTATATCGGATTTTTCAATCGCGGCACCGCGCTGAGCCGCGCCGGGGACTATGACAAGGCCATCGTCGATTTTTCCCGGGCGCTGGAACGGCGTCCCCAATTCGCCCGGGCATTCGAAGCCCGGGGGCTTGCGTACGCGGCGCAGGGCGCGGTCTCGAAGGCCATCGCCGATCTCGATGCGTCGGTGGCGCGTGAGCCGAAGGAATGGCGCTTTCTGTTCAGCCGCGCGGGCGTGCTGAGGGCGGACGGCCAGCGGGAGGCAGCGCTCGCCGATCTCGACGCGGCGCGCAGCCTGAAGAGCCATGAGCCAAAAATCGCGCTGATGCGGGCGCTGCTCCTGGCCGATGGCGGTGACTATCGCGGTGCGAACGACGAGGTAGATCCCGTTTCGGGCGCGGGTGCGGACGATGCTGCGGCACGGTATGTTCGCGCCGCAATCGCCTTCGCGGAAGGCCGCGGACAGGAGGCGGCGGTGCTGGTCGATCATGCCCTGGAACTCCGCGCCGATTTCTCCGCCGCGCAGGCGCTCAAGGGCCGCATTCTCGAAGCGCACGGCGAGGCGGCAGCCGCCCGCAAGCATTTCGAACAGGCCCTCGCGGCGGGCGGCGGTTCCTTCGATGCGCCGGCGGCGAGGCGCGCCGCGCGTGAACGCCTCGGCGCGCTGGGGAAAGATGCCGGCAAGCGCGGCGCCGAAGTGGCGGCCGCTCTGGCAGGCACTTCGCGTCAGCTCGACTGCAAGGTGTTCCTGCCGGCAACCGGTAGCGTCATCACCGCCACGTGCAGCGAATAGACGTGCAGATCGGGAAACGCACTTCGCGTCAGTGTCTCAGAGATCGAGCTCGACCCAGGCCGGCACATGATCGGACGGCTTCTCCCAGCCGCGCGTGAAGCGATCGACGCCCGCTGCCCGCAGCCGGTCGGTTGCCTGGGGCGACAGCAGAAGATGATCGATGCGTATGCCGTCATCCTTCTGGAACGCGCCCGCCTGATAGTCCCAGAAGGTATAGACGCCCGGACCGGGATGGCAGAGGCGGATCGCATCGGTGAGGCCGTCGCTCAGCATCCGGCGATAGGCGGCGCGTGATTCAGGCTGGAACAGCGCATCCGAGGTCCATGCGGAGGGCCGCTTGGCGTCGATCGGCTCGGGAATGATGTTGTAATCGCCCGCCATCACGAACGGGATCTCTTCGGTCAGAAGCTCGCGGAAGTGTGTATGCAGACGCTGCAACCAATCGAGCTTGTAGGGAAACTTCTCCGTGGCGACCGGATTGCCGTTCGGTGCGTAGATGGAAGCGACCTTCACGACGCCCGAGGGCACGGAAACGATCGCCTCGATGAAACGCGATTGCTCGTCCTCGTCGTTGCCCGCGAGTCCGGTGCGCACTTCCTCCAGCGGCAGCTTGGAGAGAATGGCGACGCCGTTGAAGCCCTTCTGGCCGTGAACGGCGCACTGATAGCCGAGATCCTCGAAAGCTTCTTTCGGGAAGGCTTCGGTGAGGCTCTTGATCTCCTGCAGGCAGATCACCTCGGGCGAGGCTTGCCGCAGGTAGGCGAGCGCCGATTCAAGGCGTGCCTTGACGCCGTTGATGTTCCAGGTGGTGACCTTCATGCGGGCAGGGGTAGTCGAGAATCATGGCGAGCGCCAGGAAGCATCATTGCTCCGGACACCGCGGCGCGCTCGCTATCAGATGGAGAAACTCGTCCCGCAACCGCAGGAAGCGGTTGCCTTGGGGTTGGTGATGCGGAACGAGGCCCCGATCAGGTCGTCGACGAAATCGATCTCGGAGCCGGCCAGGAAGCCGAGCGATACCTGATCGATGACGACCTTTGCGCCGGACCGCTCGAGTACGACATCGTCGTCGGCGGCGCCGGGTACGAGATCGAACTTATACTGGAAACCGGAGCAGCCGCCGCCTTCGACGCTGACGCGCAGGGCCTCGGCCGCAGCCTCGTCGGCAACGATCTCGGCGATGCGCTTGGCGGCGCGCTCGGTGACGGTGACGGATTGGCTCATCTGCTGTCTCGACCGGCTATCTCTCGAAGGTATTCGTGCGCCATCATATGGGAAGCTAACGCACGCGACACAGCGCGGGGTTGCCCTCGCGCCGGAATCCTTTGCTATCCAAGATAAGCGGGAAGCGCCGCAAATCAAACCCCGTGGAGGGGCCGGTGCAGGCATCGACAACGGACAAATCGGGCACCAGAGGCGCGAATACCGCGGCCGGAATGGGGAATTACGGGGCTGAGCTGGCTCCGGGGGAACGCGCGCCGGCATCCTATGCGGCAAATGCGGTTCCGAGCCGCGGGCGGCCCTATGCCGAGCCCGAGTGCACGACGCGCAGCCCGTTCCAGCGCGACCGCGACCGCATCCTCCATTCCACGGCGTTCCGGCGTCTCACCTACAAGACGCAGGTTTTTCTCTTCCACGAGGGCGATCACTTCCGCACGCGCCTGACGCACTCGCTGGAGGTGGCGCAGATCGCGCGCACGGTCGCGCGCCAGCTCCGGCTGGATGAGGACCTTGCCGAGGCCATCGCGCTTGCACACGACCTGGGGCATCCGCCGTTCGGCCATGCGGGGGAGCGTGCGCTCGACGCGGTGATGCACGAGTTCGGCGGGTTCGATCACAATGCGCAGAGCTTGCGCGTGGTCACGGTGCTGGAGCGCAAGTATGCGCAGTTCGACGGTCTGAACCTCACCTGGGAGAGCCTCGAGGGGCTTGCGAAGCACAACGGCCCGGTGGCGGCGGGCAGCGCGGTCGCCAAGGTTGCGGGCCGGATCGAAGCCTGGCGCAGCCTCGACCTTGCCTCCTGGCCTTCGGCGGAGGCGCAGGTCGCGGCGCTCGCCGACGACATCGCCTATGTCTCCCATGACATCGACGACGGCTTGAGGGCAGACCTCATCACTGTGGCCGATCTCGCTGCGCAGCCTCTTTCCGGGCCGGCGATGGCGCAGGTGCGGTCGGGCGGATGTACGGACGAGGGGCGGCTCATGTACGAGCTGACGCGCCGCCTCATCACGGTGATGATTGCCGACCTCGTAACCGAGACGAGGGCACGGCTCGCCGCCCTCGCGCCCGCTTCGCCAGACGCGATCCGGGCAAACGCCGATGCAACCGTTGCCTTCTCTCCCCCGCTGGCCGACGACATCGCGCGGCTGAAGCGCTTCCTGTTCCAGCGGGTCTACCGCCATGAGAAGGTGATGGGGGCGATGCGCGGGGCCGAGCGCATCGTCGCCGACCTCTTCGGGCGCTATATGGCCGAGCCCGCGGCCATGGGCGAGGCTTGGCATGCCGTCTCGCGGCGCCTCGAGGGTCGCCACCGTGCACGCCTGATCGCCGATTTCGTCGCCGGAATGACGGACCGTTATGCCATCGACGCCCACCACCGGCTGTTTGACGACACCCCGGATTTGCGTTAGGCGGGCGCCCGCCTCTCAACATCATTTTCAGCGCCAGGATCAGCCGCCGTGGACGTGTTCGCCGAGATCGAAAGCCGCGTTGCGGCGGCGCTCGAAGCCTTGAAGTCGGAGGGAGACCTTCCCGCCGACCTGCCAACCATCGGAATCGACGTGGAGGTTCCGCGCGATCCGACCCACGGCGACCTTGCGACGAACGCGGCGATGGTGCTGGCCAAGCCGGCGCGCATGAAGCCGCGCGACATCGCCGACAAGCTTCAGGCGAAGCTTGCCGCGGCCGATGGCATCGCCGCGGTGAACGTGGCCGGGCCCGGCTTCATCAATCTCACGCTGAAGCCGGAGGTCTGGCAGCGGCTGGTGCGCGCCGTCCTCGATGCAGGCGGCGATTATGGGCGCTCGCAACTCGGCGCGGGGCGCACCGTCAACATCGAATACGTCTCCGCGAACCCAACGGGCCCGATGCACGTCGGCCATTGCCGCGGCGCGGTGTTCGGTGATGCGCTCGCCAACCTGCTCGCGTTCGTCGGCTATGACGTGACGCGCGAATATTACGTCAACGATGCGGGCGGGCAGGTGGACGTCCTCGCGCGCTCGGTCTTCCTGCGCTACCGCGAGGCACTGGGCGAGGACATCGGCGACGTTCCCGCCGGGCTTTATCCCGGAGAATATCTGAAGCCAGTGGGCCAGGCGCTTGCGAAGGAGCACGGCCCGGCGCTCATCAACATGCCCGAGGAGCGGTGGCTACCGATCGTGCGCACGTTCGCGATCGGCGAGATCATGCCGATGATCAAGGACGATCTCGCAGCGCTCAACATTCAGCACGACGTGTTCTTCTCGGAGGCTTCGCTAACGCAGGCCGGCACCGACAAGGTGAAGGCGGCCATCGACGTTCTGCGCGCCAAGGGCCTGATTTACGAAGGCCGGCTGCCGCGTCCGAAGGGCCACGACGACGATGAGTGGGAAGACCGCGAGCAGACACTCTTCAAGTCGACGGAATTCGGCGACGACGAAGACCGCGCGCTCATGAAGTCGGACGGCAGCTACACCTATTTCGCCGGCGACGTCGCCTATCACTACGACAAGCTGCAGCGCGGCTATCGCCATCTCGTCAACGTCTTCGGCGCCGATCACATCGGTTACATCCCCCGCATGCTGGCGGTGATCGCGGCGTTTACCGGCGGCACGGTGGAGCGCGACGGGAAGGGCAAGCTGAAGGCGTGGCAGACGGACGGTGGGACGAGCGATCTTGCGATCAAGGTCGTCAACCTCGTGAAGCTGTTCAAGAACGGCGAGCCCTACAAGATGTCGAAGCGCGCGGGAACGTTCGTGACGCTGCGCGATGTGGTGGATGAAGTGGGCCGCGATCCGGTGCGCTTCATGATGCTCTACCGCAAGGAGCTGGAGCCGCTCGACTTCGACCTTGCCAAGGTGGTGGAGCAGTCGAAGGACAATCCCGTCTTCTACGTGCAGTATGCGCACGCCCGTGCCGCATCCGTGTTCCGCAATGCACAGGAAATCTTTCCGGAGCTCGCTCCGGGCAGCAAGCAGGTTTGCGAGGCCGACCTATCGCGCCTGACCGATGCGGGCGAGATCGAACTCATCAAAAAGCTCGCCTTTTTCCCCCGTCTCGTTGCGGGCGCTGCCCGCGCCGAGGAGCCGCACCGGCTCGCCTTTTACCTCTACGATCTCGCTTCGGCGCTCCACGGCCAGTGGACGCGAGGCAACGATTTGCCACATTTGCGATTTATCCAAGCAGAAGACGGGGTTATGACCGCGGCGCGCCTAGCGATGATCGCCGCCGTCCAGCAGGTGATATCCTCGGGACTTTCGGTCCTTGGCGTCGAGGCCCCGGATTCTATGCGCTAGACTCCGATTCGACGCAGAGGCTCAGCAAGCCGCTTCGAGGGGATCACAAGGATGTCTCGCTCCCAAGGTGCCGCAAACAGTGGTTGGCCGGCTCAGCGCCACCCGGCGGGCGAGCCGGATTCCCGCAGTGGCGGAAGACCCGCTCAGCGCCCGCAGACCCAGCCGCCGCAGCAATATGCTGTGCCCGGTCAGCCGGCGCCCGGCTATCCGCATCAGCAGGGATACGCCGATCAGCAGGCTCCCGCCTCCTCCGGTTACGGGAGCCAGCAGGGCTACCACTATCCGCAGGGTCAGCAGGCTCCTTCGCAGCCGCAATATGCACCCCCGGTGCAGCCCGCGGCCGCTCCCCAGCACCCGCAGTATGGCCGTCCGTCGCCGGCCGCGCCGCAGGCGCCCGCTTCTCAGCAGCAGCGTCCAGCGGTCAATCGGCAGGGGTTGAGCAGCCTCGACAGCGCGCGCAACGCGCAGCCGACACACGACTTTGAAAATTTCCCGCGCACGCAGCCGCCGCAATATGCACCGCCGCAGCAGGCCGCACCGCGGACGGCTCCGCCCGTGCGCCAGCAGCAGCCTGCACAACAGCCCGCGGCACCTCAGCGCCAGGCCTACGGCACCCCTGCAGCCGATAATCCGATCTTCCCGGCGGCCGGGTATCGCCAGCCGCAGGCTGCGCCACAGCAGCCTGGACCGCAGTTCGATACGCGTGAGCCCCATGCGCCGAGCTACGACCAGTGGCCGCCGGCACAGCCCGTCCATGACCACTACGGCCATGACCTGGACAACGGCTACGCCGCCCACGAGCCGACGTTCTCTGCCCCCGGCAACCAGGGGTACGCCGATCCGCTGGAGCAGGCGGACTGGGCCATGCCCGCCGCCGGCTATGCCGATCCGGCGCTCGATGAGCAGGGCTACGGCCACTACGATCAGCAGCATGCGGGCGCGCTCGAGCCGACCTACAACCAGGACGAGGCCGGCGCCTACGAAATGGAAGAGCCGCGCCGCGTGAGCTGGACGATGCGCATCGCCGGCGCCGTCGTGCTCGCCATCGGCCTCGGCTACGGCCTGGCGCAGGCGTACAAGGCCGTGCTCGGCTCGCCCGTCGACACGGCGCCCCCGGTCATCGCCAGCGACAGCTCGCCGGCGAAGGAGCGCCCGACGGATCCGGGCGGCCGCCAGTTTTCGCACACGGACAGCAAGGTTCTCGGCCGTCTCGGTGAGAACGACAGCTCCGGCCATCACGCCGATTCCGGCCTTTACGAGTCCGATTCCGCCTCCGACAACGGCACCAAGAAGGTGACGACGCTGGTCGTCGGGCGCGACGGCTCCATCGCGCCGCCGCACGCCGAGCCGGTCAGCGGCGCCTCGGAGCCGACGGTTTCCGTTCCCGGCCTGATGGTCGTTGACGCATTCGGATCGGGCTCCGGCGGCCCGCCCCCGCAGCGGCGCATGCCTGATCCGGAGCCGGTGGTGGTCAACACGCCGCCGCGGCCGACTGTGAACGTCAAGTCGACGAAGGTCATTCCTGCGACGACGGCGAGCATCGACCAGGAAACACCGCCGGCAGCGCCCCGTAAGCAGCCGCAGCAAAAGGTCGCCGCCGCTCCGCCGGTAGGCAATGAGGGGGCGACGAGCGCCTCGGGCGCCAACGGCTACGTCGTGGTGCTCGGCTCGGTGCCCGCCTCCGGCACCAGCCGCCTCGATGCCCTGCGCAAATTCGCGGATATGCAGCAGCAGTACGGTGCCGTTCTGGCGAACAAGACGCCGGACGTGCGCGAGACGGTGCTGGCGGGGAAGGGCCCCTACCATCGCTTGCTCGTCGGCCCGCCGGGCTCCCGTTCCCAGGCCAACGAGCTATGCATTCAGCTCAAGGCGTCCGGCTATAAGGACTGCTGGGTTACCGCTTACTAAGCAGCCCGCACGCTGGAGGGTCGACCGGAGCGGCATGCGATGCTACTCGGGCTCAACTGAAACTGCTTCGGTCAGCTGATGCGATCCGCTCTCATCGTCGGCGCTGCGGGCACCGAGTTGTCGTGCGCCGAGGCTGCGTTTTTGCGCTCCGCGCAGCCGGCCGGCTTCATCCTGTTCGCCCGCAACCTCGCCGATCACGCGCAGATCCGCGCGCTCGTCTCCGACGTGCGTGAAGCTATCGGCGCCGACGATCTCCTCGTGCTGATCGATCAGGAAGGCGGGCGCGTGCAGCGTCTTCGCCCACCCCTCGGGCGCGCGCTGCCCCCGGCGGCAGCTTACGGCGGTCTTTACGGGGAGGATCGCGAGGCCGCGCTGAGCAGCGCCTTCCTGGCCGCACGGCTGCTCGCCGCCGACCTTAGGGATCTCGGCATCAACACCGACTGCGCGCCGGTTCTCGATGTACCGGTGGAGGGTTCACACGACATCATCGGCGACCGCGCCTATGGGCGCACCGTTGCCCAGGTGGTGGCGTTGGCGGAGGCGGTCGCGGAAGGCTTCATGGCCGGAGGCGTGCTGCCTGTCATCAAGCACATCCCCGGTCACGGGCGGGCCACGGCAGACAGCCACCTCGCGCTGCCGGTGGTCGACGCACCGCGCGGAGACCTGGAGGCGAGCGACTTTGCGACCTTTCGCGCCCTGAACCGGCTGCCCGCAGCGATGAGCGCCCATGTGGTGTTCTCCGCCATCGATTCCTCTGCGCCCGCCAGCACATCGCCGGCCGTGATCCAGGAGATCATTCGCGGCGACATCGGCTTCGACGGCTTGCTGATGAGCGATGACCTTTCCATGCACGCACTTTCCGGCCCCATGCGCGAGCGCGCAGCGGCGGTGATGGCGGCGGGGTCCGACCTCGCCCTTCACTGTAATGGCAATCTTGAGGAAATGGTCGATGCGGCCGCGGGCGCCGGGCCGCTCGTCGGGCGGGCGCGGGAGCGCTTTGACGCAGCCGTCAGGGTAACGCGATCGGTCCAGCCCTTTGATTCCGGTGCGGCTGAGGCGCAACTGGCCAAGGTCCTTGCGTTTGCAGCCCGCGGTGCTGAATCAGTCTAAACTCGACCCTATATGTTGCGGAATTCAATGGGGCGGGCGCTATGCTCCGCTCCCGGAATAGCAGTCGAGAGATATGGACGCGGAGCCGCAGGAAACCGGCGAGACGGAAACGGCGTGGGACGAGCCCACCGTCGAGGCGCGCCTCGACGGTGACGAGGCGCTCATCGTCGACGTCGCGGGCTATGAGGGCCCGCTCGATCTGCTGCTGGCGCTCGCCCGCACGCAAAAGGTCGATCTCTCGAAGATCTCCGTGCTTGCCCTTGCCGATCAGTACCTCGGATTCATCGGCGAGGCCGAGCGGCTGCGGCTGGAACTGGCCGCCGATTACCTCGTCATGGCGGCGTGGCTGACCTACCTCAAATCGCGGCTGCTGCTGCCACGCGAAAAGGAGCAGGGCGAGGAGACGAGCGCGGAGGAACTGGCGCGCCGGCTCTCGTTCCGCCTGATGCGGCTCGAAGCCATGCGCGAGGCGGGTGCGCAGCTCATGACGCGCATGCGTCTTGGGAAGGACGTGTTCGGCCGCGGCATGCCGGAAGGCACGCGAACCATCCGCCAGACCGAGTTCACCGCCAAGATCTACGACCTGCTGCACGCCTACGCCGATCAGCGCCGCCGCACGATCAAGGTGGGGCACGTGGTGAAAGTCCGCCCCGTCTGGTCGATCAAGGATGCGCGCGTGCGTCTTGAACGGATGCTCGGCGAGGCGCCGTCGCCTTCCGAATGGCTCGCGTTCGAGCGCTGCATGGTGGAACTGGCGAAGAGCCACGAGAACGGCAAAACGGTGATGGCGAGCTCGTTTGGCGCGACGCTCGAGATGGCGCGCGAAGGCCATATCGAGCTGCGCCAGGAGGGCCCGTTCGCGCCCATCTATATGCGCTCGCGCCGTGCAGGCGGTGCGGCGAACGACGGCGAATGGCAGCTCGTCGGATAATCGGTGCAATAGCGTGTGCGTTTCGGACATCCAATGACGAAAGAAAAGCGCATGGAGCCGCCACGTCTGACCCTGGTGCCGTCGAGCCAGGAAAGCAACGACGCTGTTCGCGACGGCGTCCACGACGACGCGGGCGAAGAGACCGGTCACGCGGGTACGCTGCCGCGCAATGTCGCTGCGCTACCGTTCGCCGATCATCGCGCCAAGCTGCGCATCCTCGAGGCCGTACTGTTCGCCGCCTCCGAGCCGCTCGATGTCGCCCATCTTGCCACGCACTTTCCCGAGGGGGAGGACATCGATGCCCTGATCGAGGAGCTGCGCGCGTTCTACGCCGGTCGCGGGGTCAATCTCGTAAAGGTTGCCGGCAAGTGGGCATTCCGCACGGCCGAGGATCTATCCTATCTGCTGGAGCGGTATGCGACGCAGGAACGGCGTCTCTCCAAGGCGGCGCTCGAGACGCTGTCTATCATCGCCTACCATCAGCCGGTGACACGCGCGGAAATCGAGGATATCCGCGGCGTGACGACCTCGGCCGGCACCATCGACATCCTGTTGGAGACCGGCTGGGTACGCCTGCGCGGTCGCCGCCGTGCGCCCGGCCGTCCTGTGACCTATGGGACCACGGACTCTTTCCTCAGTCATTTCGGCCTCGAGAGCATTAAGGACCTGCCCGGGCTTGCGGAGCTGCGTGCCTCGGGCCTGCTCGACGGCAACCTGCCGCCCGATTTCGCGGTTCCCGAGCCGACGGACGTTGCCGCCCTGATGCCGGACGAGCTGCCGCTCGATGCGATCGACGACGAGGATGAAGAAGAGGCGGACGGAGACGAGACCGACGGCGATGATGCCGCCGCCGCCGCTGACTTGCCGGAGGGCGAGGAGCCCGATAAGTCGTGAGCAGACCCGCCGCGTAACCAGGTGCTTTTCCGTTGTCGCAACTGACGTCAGCTCCGCCCGCCGCGTCCGCCGCTGCGATCGACACCGTGAACGGCCATGACGGAAAGAGCCGCGCTGCCGCGACATTTGCCGCGCGCCTTACCTTCGAGAACGTCGAGCGCGTCTACGGCACGACCCATGCGCTTGCGGGGGTCGATCTCGACATCGAGCCCGGCGAGATCGTGTGCCCGCTGGGGCCCTCGGGCTGCGGAAAGACGACGCTGTTGCGCATCGCCGCGGGCATCGAGCGCCCGTCAGCGGGCCGCGTGCTCATTAACGGACACGAGGTCGCCGGGCCGTCACGTTTCGTTGTGCCCGAAGGGCGTAACGTCGGCCTGATGTTCCAGGATTTTGCGCTTTTTCCGCATCTTACGATCCTCGGCAACGTCGCCTTCGGTCTCAAAGGTCTGCCCAGGGCCGAGGCCAAGCGCGAGGCCATCGCAGCGTTGAAGAGGGTCGGGCTCGCGCACGTTGCCGACCAGTACCCGCACATCCTTTCCGGCGGCCAGCAGCAGCGTGTGGCGCTCGCCCGGGCGCTCGTGCCGCGGCCCGCCGTGATGCTGATGGACGAGCCGTTCTCCGGTCTCGACGTGCAGCTGCGCGAAGCCATGCAGGAGGAGACGCTGTCGCTCCTGCGCGAGACGCGGGCAACGTCCGTGATCGTCACGCACAATCCGGAAGAGGCCATGCGCATTGGCGACCGCATCGTCGTGATGCGGGCGGGCCGTCTCATACAGGCGGGAAGCGCGGAAGACCTTTACCATCGTCCCGCGGACCTTTTCGTCGCGCGCCTCTTCTCGGAGATCAACGAGATCGGCTACCGGGTCGGTCCGGAGGGCATCGATACGCCCGCGGGCAGGCTTTTCGCGCCGGCGCTCGGCGCCGGCTCACGAGCCACCGTTTGCATCCGTGAGCGGGGGGTTCGGCTTGCCAGGGACGGAGAGGGGCTGCCGGGCCGCGTGCTCGACGTGAAGTTCCTAGGCGATGTCGCGCGCCTCGAAGTTGGCATCGAGGGTTTCGAGCACCCGCTGAAGGTGCGCGTACGGGAGAATGCGGGTTTCGAGCGCGGCCAGGATGTGCGCGCTCTCATCGACCTCGCGGGGGTGCTGGTATTTCCGGCGGAAAGCCAAAAGTAAAGTATTTGTAATGCTTAGCGTCAGGAAGTTGGACCCGGGCGGCCTTGCGGCACTTTGGGCTTTCTGCGATAGAGGTTGCCAAATAGCAACGTCGCGTTGCGACCTTCGCAGCGTGAAGTCAGGGAGCGGACGACGATGGGCCTCAGTGGCTGGCATTTGCTCATCCTCGCACTTGTCGCTGTGCTCGTGTTCGGCGGCAGCGGGCGCATTTCGTCGATCATGGGCGACATGGCCAAGGGCATTAAGAGCTTCAAGAAGGGCCTGTCCGACGACGGCGACGACGAGCAGCAGGCCGAGGCGCGCCCGGCCGATCCGCGCGTCATCGATCAGCGCCCGCTGAAGTCCACCGAGCGCAACACCACCAAGACCGGCTGAGCGGGCCGTACGATGATGCCGCGGCGCCGGCATACCGCCGCGCCGTGAGCGCGTCGGCAATCGGAACGACGCATGTTCGACATCACCTCCAGCAAGCTTCTGATCCTCGCCGTCGTGGCGCTGATAGTCGTTGGTCCGAAAGACCTGCCGATCCTCCTGCGCACCGTGGGCAAATACCTCGGCTTCGTGCGCCGGCAGGCGGCCGAGTTTCGCCAGCATTTCGACGAGGCCCTGAAGGAAGCCGAGCTCGACCAGTTGAAGAACGAGTTCGACAACGTTTCCCGCGAGGTGCGCGAAACGGTGTCGGCGGGGTCCCGCGCCATCGATACGCAGATCGAGGCCGCGGCTGCGGAGGCGAGAGCAAAGTCCGGCACGGCGACGCCGGCACTGACGGGCAATCCTGTTGCCGCACCGGAGGGCGAGACCGTCGGCGTTCCCGATAGTATTCCCGATCACAGTGGCGGGCCGGACAGGGGGGCCGCATGACCAACGGCATTCCCGCACAGCAGCCGCAGCGCTCCGGCCAGGAGGAGATCGACGCCTCCAAGGCCCCGCTGATGGATCACCTCGTCGAACTGCGCCAGCGGCTGATCTATTCGATGATCGGCCTCGGCATCGCGTTCGTCATCTGCTTCGCGTTCGCCAAGCAGATCTACAATGTGCTGGTGCTGCCCTATCAGTGGGCACACGGGGGCACCGAGCCGATCGAGATGATCTATACGGCGCCACAGGAGTTCCTGTTCACGCAGATGAAGCTCGCGCTGTTCGGCGCGGCCTGCATCTCGTTCCCCATCGTCGCCAACCAGGTCTATAAGTTCGTCGCGCCCGGCCTCTACAAGAACGAGCGTCGCGCGTTCCTGCCGTATCTCATTGCAACGCCGCTGCTGTTCCTGCTGGGCGCGCTGATCGTCTACTTCCTCGTCATGCCGATGGCGATGCGCTTCTTCCTGTCGATGCAGCAGACCGGCGGCCCGGTGGAGATTCACCTTCAGGCGCGCGTCTCGGAATATCTGGCGCTCATCATGACCCTCATCATCGGGTTCGGGATCTGCTTCCAGCTCCCCGTGGTGCTGACGCTGCTGGCGCGGGCCGGGATCGTCACGGCTGAAGCCCTCAAGAAGGGGCGCCGCTATGCGATCCTCGGCATCACGGCGGTGGCGGCGGTGCTGTCTCCGCCCGATCCGTTCAGCATGGTCGCGATGATGCTGCCGACGGTTGCGCTTTACGAGCTGTCGATCTGGGCGGTGGAGAGGGTATCTCGCCAGCAGGCCGCCAAGCAGGCATCCGGCCCGGTTTGATCGCGGCTGGACCATCCTCCGCGCGCCCACTATACCGTCCAACGAATCGCCGACCATCGTCGACGAAGAGTGCACGTCATGCCGGCGCAGGCCGGCATCCATGCCAAGTCGCCACACCCGCTTTTCGAGGTGTCGTGGATCCCAGTCTCCGCCGGGATGACGTGAAGACGGCGTGACTACAGCAATTCGAGGCTCGACGTGTTCGACATCAAGTGGATCAGAGAAAATCCGGAAGCGTTTGACGCTGGCTTGAAGAAGCGTGGGCTCTCTCCGCAGTCCGCCAATCTGATCGCTCTCGATGAAGCGCGACGCGCGCACGTGACGAAGCTGCAGGAGGCGCAGGCGCGCCGCAACGCTGCTTCAAAGGAGATCGGCAAGGCGAAGGCCGCCAAGGATGAGGCCACGGCGGAAGCGCTCATGGCCGAGGTGGCGGCGCTCAAGGATCAGCTCGCGGCCGGCGAAGGCGAGGAGCGCGCGCTCGACGCCAAGCTGCGCGATGCGCTGTCGGTCATTCCCAATCTGCCGCTCGATGAGGTTCCGCTCGGCAAGGACGAGAAGGACAACGTCGAGGTGCGCAAGGTCGGCACGCCGACCAAGTTCGACTTCGCGCCCAAGCAGCACTTCGAGCTTGGCGAGGCGCTTGGCCTCATGGACTTTGCCACCGCGGCGAAGATTTCGGGCGCGCGTTTCGTGGTGCTGAAGGGTGCGCTGGCGCGGCTGGAACGGGCGCTGGGCGCGTTCATGCTCGACCTGCACACGGGCGAGTTCGGCTACACCGAGAACATCGTGCCGCTCCTGGTCCGTGACGATGCCGCCTACGGCACGGGTAACCTGCCGAAGTTTGCCGAGGACCTGTTCCGGACGGAGAACGGCTTCTGGCTGATCCCCACCGCGGAAGTTTCGCTGACGAACTTCGCGCGCGAGGAAATCCTCGACGAGGAAAAACTGCCGATGCGGCTCACCGCGCATACGCCATGCTTCCGCTCTGAGGCAGGCGCTGCGGGACGCGATACGCGCGGCATGATCCGCCAGCATCAGTTCTCGAAGGTTGAGCTCGTCTCCATTACGACGCCGGAGGAGAGCCTCGCGGAGCACGAGCGCATGACCGCCTGCGCCGAGGAAGTGCTGAAACGTCTCGGGCTTCCATTCCGCACGATCCTGCTGTGCACAGGCGATATGGGCTTTGCCTCGCGCAAGACCTACGACATCGAAGTGTGGCTGCCGGGCGAGAACACCTATCGTGAGATTTCCTCGTGCTCGGTGTGCGGTGACTTCCAGGCGCGGCGGATGAATGCGCGCTATCGTCCGAAGGGCGCAAAGGACACGCGCTTCGTGCACACGCTCAACGGCTCGGGTCTCGCCGTTGGACGGACGCTCATCGCCGTGATGGAGAACTACCAGCTGGCGGACGGTTCGATCGTCATCCCCGAGGCGCTGCGTCCGTACATGGGCGGCCTCGAGCGCATCGCGAAGGTAGCCTGACGTGCGCATCCTCGTTACCAACGATGATGGCTATCTGGCCGAGGGGCTCGATGTGCTGCGGCGCATCGCCGAGCAGGTCTCGTCCGACGTGTGGGTCGTGGCGCCCGAAAAGAACCAGTCCGGCGCCTCGCATTCGATGACACTGCACGAGCCGTTGCGCGTTCGCCAAACCGGCGAGCGCACGTTCGTACTTCGCGGCACGCCGACCGACTGCGTGCTGATGGCGGTGCGCCATTTCCTCATCGATCATCCGCCGGACCTCGTGCTGTCGGGCGTCAATCACGGCTCGAACCTTGCGGAGGACGTGACCTATTCGGGCACGATCGCCGCGGCGAGCGAGGGGGCCATTCTCGGCATCCGCTCCATCGCCATGAGCCAGGTGGGTGGCTCGCTGGAGGAAGGAAAGATCCACTGGGAAACCCCGCTCACGCACGGACCGGGGCTCATCGCGCGCCTCTTGGAAACCGAAGCGCAGCCGGGCGTGGTGACCAACGTGAACTATCCCGCGTGCCCGCCGGAGGCCGTCACCGGCATCGAGGTGACGCGGCAGGGCCGGCGCGACCAGGCTTCGCTGCAGATCGACCAGCGCAGCGATCCGTGGGGGATGCCGTATTACTGGTTCAACTTCCAGCGGCCGCCGTCGACGCTTGTCCCGGGGACCGACCTTGCCGCCGTCGACGCGCGGCGCATCTCGGTGACGCCGCTGAGCCTCAACCTCACCCATGATGCAACGTGCCGCTCGCTGCAGCGCGCGTTCGACGTAAAGACCGATCGGCGGCGGGCAAGCGGCGGCGATCTCTAGAGCCGCTCCGGTCTGGGTGGAAACGCAGAACGGCTCTAGCTGATTGTTTGGCCGTGCTTCTCATCGGAAAGCCGGTTCCCCCTTTTTCGGAAAGCACTGCAGCGCGCGTTACGATCCGCTGGACGCTCTAGTCGTTGATTGGTCGCATATTCTGACGACGAGCCGGCATCGACATTCTCGAAACGCTTTGAGCGATGCGAGCGCTTGCCCTATGCGCGCGGCTTCGCGCTCTTGTCCGTGAGCCTGCGCAGGTGAGCAAATGCCATCGCGCCGCCGCGATGTCGTCGCCGCGACGTCGTTAACAAAGCACAATGGCTGCGTAACTTTTCTCACAAGGCAGGGATGCCGGGGCGCCGATTTTTCGCTCCGGTTCGCCCGCCGAAATTGCAGTTTTAGAAGGCGCATGCTGCCGCCGTTAAGCGTCCATTAACCTCTTAAGGATTAATGGAAGGTTGGCAGTAAAGGTGCGTATCATGATGCGTTTTATGCGTTTTAGATCTCGCGGAGCCATAGCCCTTCAGCCAGCGGGCCGCGCCGCAGTAGTGTTACTGGCGGCTCTCGCCGGCGGCTGCAGCGCATCGGTTTCGGGATTTGATTTCCCAAGCTTCAGCCTTAACGACGACCCGCCTCGCCAGACGGCCTCGGCGTCCAGCCGTAGCAATCCGAGCTATCTCGGCAACGACGGCTATGGCAGCGGCGGCTACAGCGCACCGCGCACCTATCGCGAGAGCAGCGTCACCACGCAGAACCTCCCCGACGCCTCGCCGTCCTCGGGCGCCTATTCCGGCGGCCGTTACGGCGACAACTATGCGGCCGCGGCACCGCGCTCCGATACGAACAATTACGGCCGCTCCGCCTCGAATACCGACCGCGGTTCAACCAACAGCTACGGCCGTTCGCCGGGCCATAATTCCTATACCGACAGCGGCCGCTACGGCACCGTTGCGCCGGCCTCTACCGCTTCCACTAATCGCTACGATCCGCAGCCGACGCCGTCTCTCGCGAGCCCGGGCGATACGATCGAAGTGCAGTCCGGCGATACGCTGTATGGTCTTTCGCGCCGCTACAACGTTTCCGTCGCCGAGCTGATGCAGATCAACAACCTGACGAGCACGAACTTGGCGCTCGGCCAGCGTCTTTACCTGCCGCAGGGCGTCGCTTCGAACCGTTACGGAGCGCAGCCGCCGACGCAGACCGCGAGCATTCAACCTCCGCCGGCCCCGCCGCCGGCTGACTATGGCAACCGTTCCTCCGGCACTTACACGGTGCAGCCCGGCGATTCCCTCTACGGGATCTCGCGCAACTTTGGCGTGCCCGTCGCTGAGTTGCAGCGCGCCAACGGCATCACCGATGCGCGCGGCGTGAAAGCTGGCACGGTGTTGCGTGTTCCGAATGGATCGGGCGGATCTTCGCACGGCGCCATGCAGCAGGTGGTGGTGACGCCGCCGGCGCAGCAGCCCCAGCAGTATTCGACGCCGTCCTATTCGTCGCCGCAGCAGCCTGCACCGCAGCAGGCGGTTGCGCAGTCGAACGGTGCGTCCAGCCAGCCGACAATCATCAACGGCAATGGCAACGGTGGTGGCACGCAGTACACGCAGGTGGCGACCCGGAACACCAACAGCGTCGCTGTCGGTGCGCCACAGTCGCCACGCCAGTCGTCCGGTTCGGACAAGCTCCGCTGGCCTGTCAGCGGCCGCATCATCACCGGCTTTGGCCAGCGCGCCGACGGCACGCATAACGACGGCATCAATCTGTCCGTGCCGCTCGGCACGTCGGTGCACGCCGCTGAGAGCGGCACCGTGGCCTACGCGGGTGCCGAGCTGAAGGGCTACGGCAACCTCGTCCTGCTGCGCCATGACAACGGCTGGGTAACGGCTTACGCGCACAACGACCAGTTGATGGTGAAGCGCGGTGACAAGGTGCAGCGCGGCCAGGTGATCGCCACCGCCGGGCGTACGGGTTCCGTCGACCAGCCGCAGGTGCACTTCGAGCTGCGCCAAGGTTCGAAGCCCGTCGACCCGGTGCCGTTCCTGGAACGTCTGTGATCAACGTCTCGCTCTGACAAAACCAAAGGTGTCGGGCCGAACAGGTCTGGCACCTTTGCTATATCTGCGGGCGGTGGAGCTGGCCGCAACGACGGGCTTCGCGGGGCAGATTTCCGCTTCGGGAGAGCACGCATCAATCCTTGCCGAAGAGCTTGCGGAGTTCTTCCTTCGCATTCTCCAGCACGCGTTTGCGTTTCTGCGAAAGCTGGCTCCCGGCACGGTTGATGTAAAATGTCAGCATCGACATCGCGGAGCGGTAGGGCTCGGACTTGCGGCGATGGCTCTGTTCGGCCGAGCGTTTCAGGGATGCGGCGATCTTCTTGGGGTCGTCCAGTTTGAAGACGTCGTGCTCGAGGGTCAGCGCGTCGCTGTGTTCGGTGACGTTCTGCGACCACTTCCGCGGCGTGGTTTTGCGTGCGCTGGAAGTAGCTTTCTTCGCGGTGCGGCGCGCTGTCGACGGCTTGCGCTTCGCGGCTGTCCGCGTTTTCGCCTTGGGTTTGGTTGCGGCCATGGCGACCTCCATGTTCGGCCTGCGCACTAAAGTACGCCAAGCCAAAACGCGGCGGCGAGGCCTATGGTTCGCCTAGTCGTGAATGCGCTGCATGAGCGCGATCGCCGCGTGGGGCGCGCGCACTTTTCCTTCGCGGATGAAGTAGGCGAACACATCGCGCGGTTTCTTGGCCGGACGGTGCTTGGGATCGATGGGCGGCAGATCCTCGGGCGCGCCGCCTGCAGCCCAGGTTTCGAAGCGCTTGGCCCAGGCATCCAGCGCATTTGGGGCGTAGCCTGCCTTTTCCGTATCCTTGCCCTTCTGCAGCCGTGCGTAGATGAACTCGCCGGTGATGTCGGGGATCGCCGGATAGGTGGCGTGCTCGGCGAAGACGATCGGCACGTTGCGGTCACGCGCCAGCTTGATGAACTCCGGCACGCTGAAGCTCTCGTGGCGCACCTCGACGACGTGGCGCAATTTGCGCCCGTCTACCTTTTCGGGCAGCAGTTCCAGGAAAGCGCCGAAGTCTGCTGCATCGAACTTTTTCGTCGCCGCAAACTGCCAGAGCAGCGGTCCGAGCTTGTCGCCCAGCTCCAGGGGCCCTGAATCGATGAAGCGCTGGATGCTGTCGCCCGCTTCGCCCAGTACACGGCGATTGACGGCATAGCGCGGACCTTTGAGCGAGAAGATGAAGCCTTCGGGCGCCTCGCTGGCCCATTTTGCAAATGTCTTGGGCGTCTGTGTGCGGTAGAACGTGCCGTTGACCTCGATGGTCGGCACGTGCGCGGCGGCGTAGCGCAATTCCTGCGCATGCGGGAGCTTTTCCGGATAGAAAGTGCCGCGCCAGGGCTCGAATGTCCATCCGCCCATGCCCGCGCGGATTTTTCCATGCTTGGCCATCTCAACCCCATGCAGAAGCGAGCCGCGACGGTGGCGCCGCCGTGTTCGGCGGTCAAGCGGGTTATTCCATGCAAGGCGCAGCGGAGATAGGTGCATTTCTAACCTAATGCGGTTGCATCCTACAACCGGCCGACAACGGCGCATACGGAATGATGTGCATGCACAGGTGCGTAAAGCGCCCTCACAAAGAGGAGTGGGGCCATGACCCTTCAACCGACATATCGCGAGCATCTTCAGCAGAGGAGCCCCGTTTCGCGGAAGCCCGGCGGCAATGACGTGCCCGTGGTCGATTCCGCAAAGCTGGAGCGCGTAAAGGTCAGCAGTGTCGACGATCCGACGATCGACTGGCGCGCCTCGTTTGCGAGCTGCGGCGGCAACCACGCGGTGCAGTCGTCCACCATCGTCTACGAGATTGCCCCCGGCGGCCATCTCGGATGGCATACCGATGCCACGGAGGAGACGCAGTATATTGTCGCCGGTAAAGGTGAGCTGCAAATGGACGATGGCTCATATCCCGTCGGCCCGGGGAGTGTATTCGTGCTGCCAACGAACGTGCGGCACGATCTTGTAAACACCGGCAATGAGCCGCTGCGGGCGGTCGCGTTCTTTTCCGCGGGGATGTTCACGCAGAATTTCGACAGTGTGATGCTGCCGCCGAAGTCGCACATTCTCGGCACGCCGAACCGCAACGGCTAGCTAGCGCTGCAGCATCGCCTGCAGCTCGAGGGCATCGGGAATAGCCGCGCCGGCGGCGGTGTTGTCGAAAATGCACCACGCCGGAATGCCGGCCGCAGCTGCCTTGCGGAGCTGTTGCGCAATCTCTTCGAGGCGTTCGGTGCCGTAGGCCGAGTAATACATGCGCGGACTGCCGTGCAGGCGGAAATAGACGAGGCTATCGGCGCCGCCGGGCACGCCAGCCGCTGGGACGACGGCGGGATCAGCCGCCACGCGGGCGATGTCGAAGGTGCGGAGCAGGTTCTCGCCGCCCGGCGTAAACCAGCTCCGGTGACGCGGCTCGCACACCGCACGGCCCGGGAAGCGGCTGCACAGCAGCGCGAAGAACGTCTCTGCTTCGGGCACAGACAGCGCTAGGCTGGGAGGCAGTTGCAGCAGGAGTGGGCCGAGCCTGTCTCCAAGCCCTGCGATCTCATCGAGAAATGCGTGCAATGCAGCTTCGCTTTCGCGCAGCCGGGACGTGTGGGTGATGGCCTTCGGCACCTTCACCGCAAATGCGAAGCCTGGCGGGACCGCTTCTGCCCAGCGGGCATAGGTGCTGTGCCGATGTGGCCGGTAGAAAGACGAGTTGATCTCGACGGCGTTGAAGCGTTTTGCGTACCGGGCAAGGTGGGTGCCGGGCGGTGGGAACGTCTCGGCGTTTTCCTTGCGCAATGCCCAGCCGGCGCAACCGATGTGGATCGCTGCGCGCTTCATGACGCCGTGGCATCGGCCGGGGCCAGCAAAAGGAAATTCAGCCCCGTCAACACCGCGACGAGAACGATGGCGCGTGCGAGCCGGCGATGAAACTCCTGCCCGCCGAGATATTCGCCGAACAGATAGGCAGCGGTGACGATGCCGACGAACGACCACTGGCTGACGGAGTCCGACGATACGGGGCCATGGCCTTCTGTATCGGAATGCCCGATGAGGAATGCAAAGCAGATGGCGCCCAGGGAGATCAGGCTCCACCAGGGCTGGCTCTCACCATTCCAAAAGTTGCGATCGCGCAGGTTTGGCACGGGCTGCCCGGCAACCTGTGCCGCAAAGCGGCCGCCGATGGCGATCATCACCATGAACCACGCGACGGCGACGGCCGCGGCGAGGCCCGGATCGACGGCGAGGCCGATGAGATCGAGAAGCGGCTCCCACATGCCCACGGTGATGGCGCGCCAGTATTCGATGACGTAGCCCAGAGGCGGCGCGACGGTCATCGTAGACGAGAGCTCGGAGAAGACCGTGAGTGCTGCGCCGAGCATGCCAGCAAGCGCGACCGCTTCTGCTTTCAGCAGGCTGAAGCGCGGAGACGGTACGCGCGGACTGGCGGGGACGTTTGCGGGCATCGGGCGCTCCGGACGTGCCGAAGAGAGGATAGGCGTGCGAAGGATAGCGGCCTACCCGCCGGTCGACCAGCAGCTCGATGGAGCGCGAGCAACCCCGCAAGCCGCCGCGCGTGCCGATGCAAGATAAGCCGATCGCTAACGCGCCGTTACGGTTACGCATGCTAGGCCTGATGGGGGAGGACGTCATGATCGAAAATAGCGGCCCGGCCTCGGGTATCTTCGACATTGCCGAGATTGCGGCGACGCTTCCGGAAAGCGCGGCGACGCTGCTTGTTGACCGCTACCTGACGGACCGCCCGTCAGCGAGCGCGCGCGTATTCCGCGTCTATCGGCCGACCCCGCCCCATTATCATGCCCAGTGCGATGAGTTTCTCTACGTGTTCTCCGGCCGCGGCACGTTCTGGATCGGAGAGCCGTCAAGCGAAGCCGCGTTCGGCCCGGGTCAGCTCCTGCACTTCACGCGCAACACGGTTCACGCGCTGCCGACGATCATCGAGGAGCCGCTGGTATTCCTTTCCATCGACACGCCCCGGCGCGATCCCAAGGACGTCATCTTCGTCGATCCTAGCGACGGAACACCGGAGAGTTTCGTCCAGCGGACCGGCGGTTACTGAAGGGAGTTGGGCAACCCTTGGGATTATTGATCCGAACCTTGCAGCGCATCGCGATCTTTTCGATCGGTGCGCTCAGCATCTGGCTCATCGTTTTCGTCATTTTCGATTTCGCGGACCAGCGCATGCCGGTGGCGCTGGCGCTCGCGCTAACGTACGCGATCGGCGCATACGTTATCCTGCCCTATGCGGTGCGCATGGGACTCAAGTTCTCGCAGCTTCGCCATGTTCCGAGTTTCACCGTCGCGGCGGATGGCTTGCCCGCCGATCCCGTCAACCTCGCGCTCTACGGCACCAGGGAGCAGCTGCGCGCCGCCTTCGCCGCCATCGGTTGGGTGGAGGCAGAAAATCTCACGCTGGCAAGTTCGTGGCGCATGACTAAAGCGTTCGTGCTCAACCGGCCGTATCCGACGGCGCCGTTCTCGACGCTCTTTCTGTTCGGCCGCGGCCAGGATATCGGCTTTCAAAAGGCCATCGGCGATAGCCCGCGCCGGCGTCATCACGTGCGCTTCTGGGCGCGCAGCATCGGCCAGGCGCAGGATTTCGATCTCGCCAGCTTCTGGCTCAATACCGACATCCCGCCGGAAGGTGCGAGTGTGCCGTGGGTCGGGGCGGCGACGAAGGATACGGGCTTCGGGCTGACGAAACTCACGTTCCAGATCACGCATGCGACGGATGCGGATGCCAATGCCGAGCGCGACTACGTCATCAGCGTGCTGCGCGAAGCCGATACCATTGGACCCATCGCCTGGGAAAATACCGGTGACCGCATCGACGGCGAGCATATCAATCGCTACATCACCGACGGCGATGTCGCGATCGCCGCGCTGGGCAAGGATGCCAGGCTGCCGGGCGTCTGAAGTCGGCGTTGGCGCGCCGCGGTCGCGTTAGCCCGAAACGGCTTTCACGTCCTTGAAAGTGATGTCGGGATTGCGCTCGGCCACCCAGTTCAGGCTGAACTCCGACGGTGCCATGTAGACGTAGTCGCCATCGGAATCGGTGGCGATGGCGCTGCGGTTGGCCTCGATGAATTTTTCGAGCTTGGCGCGATCGGGCGCCTCGATCCAGCGTACGACATCGCAGGGCGCCGTCTCGAAGCCGATGGGCAGGCCATATTCGTGCGTGAGGCGGTCACCGAGCACGTCGAGCTGCAGGGCGCCGATGACACCAACGATGGGCTGGGTGCCGTCGAGCGGGGAGAACAGCTGTACGACGCCTTCCTCGCCCATTTCCTTCAGCGCGTCCTTCAGCTTCTTGGCGCGAATGGCATCCTCGAGACGGATGCGGCGCAGGATCTCGGGTGCGAAGGATGGGATGCCGAGGAACTGCACGTCCTCGCCTTCGGTCAGCGCGTCGCCGATGCGCAGCGTGCCGCGGTTCGGGATGCCGACGACGTCGCCCGCATAAGCTTCTTCCGCGAGCGAGCGGTCCTGCGCAAAGAAGAACTGCGGCGCCGTCAGCGCCATCGTCTTCTCGGTACGTACGTGCTTCACCTTCATGCCGCGCGTCAGGCGCCCGGAGCAGAGCCGCATGAACGCCATGCGGTCGCGGTGATTGGGATCCATGTTCGCCTGGATCTTGAAGACGACGCCGGTCATCGCGGGCTCGGTCGCCTCTATGGTGCGCGTGGCCGCCTGGCGGTCGAGCGGGGGCGGCGCGTAGGCGATGAGCGCATCGAGGATGTCGCGCACGCCGAAATTGCGCAGCGCGCTGCCGAAGTAGATCGGCGTCAGCGTGCCTTCCCGGAAAGCCTTGAGATCGAAGGTTCCGCAGGCATCGCGGACGAGTTCGATATCCTCGCGCCACTTGGCGAGATCGATTGGATCGAGCAGTGTTTCGAAGATCGGATCTTCCGGCCCCGAGACGTTCTCGCCTTCGGGATTTTCATCGACGCGGCGAATGCGCGGCTTCTGCAGATCGTAAGTGCCGCGGAACGTACGGCCCATGCCGATCGGCCAGACCATCGGCGCGGTGTCGAGCGCCAGCACCTGCTCGATCTCGTCGATCAGCTCCAGCGGCTCGCGGGACTCGCGGTCGAGCTTGTTGATGAAAGTGATGATCGGGATGTCGCGCAGCCGGCAAACCTCGAACAGCTTGCGCGTGCGGGATTCGATACCCTTCGCAGCGTCGATCACCATGATGGCGCTGTCGACGGCGGTGAGCGTACGATAGGTCTGGTCGGCGAAGTCTTCGTGACCGGGAGTGTCGAGCAGGTTGAAGATGGTGTCACGGTACTCGAACGTCATCACCGAGGTGACGACGGAGATGCCGCGGGCTTTCTCGATGGCCATCCAGTCCGAGCGCGTGTTGCGCCCGTCCTTCTTCGCCTTCACCTGGCCTGCGAGCTGGATGGCGCCGCCGAAGAGCAGCAGCTTCTCGGTGAGGGTCGTCTTACCGGCGTCCGGGTGAGCGATGATGGCGAAGGTGCGCCGCCGGCGTATTTCGCTGGCGAGCTTGCTGGCGGGACCGGCCTGCGCCGTCGCCTGGCCGGATGCGGCGGCGGCCGGCGCGGACTGTGATGGCGCAGTGTCGTCGGACATTCTGGTTGTGGCGCCTGAGCATGGGCGCGCGCTGATGAGGCGGCGCGAAAGGGTTGCGAGGCAGCCCCTTACCACCCTTCACCAGCCCAGTCGATGCCTCCGCCGCGCCTGCGAAACCCCGTGCCATATGGGGGGCGGGCAGATGCCAACGACCTGAGCGTTTCAACTATCTTTCGCCGCGGCAGATAGCCGGGCACCCTTCGAGCGCGGCTGTCCCCAGGGCGCGAGACGCAGCGTCCGGTTTCGCTTCGCTTTTCAACGTAATGGCGCCATAAGGCGGGGACGTATCCGCCTTACGGGAGATTGCCTTTGATTCACTGGAAACAGATCGACGAGTACATTGAGCCCAACTGGGAGAAGGTCGACGCCGAGCGCAGCCCAGCGGTGCTGTTCTGGCGGGGCGCCAAGGGCGCCGTGTTCGGCCATATCCGTGACGGTGAGCTTTTCGACCACAAGTGGGTATACATCTGCGACAGCAACAAGGTGACGCACTTCTCGATAGTCAACGGCCCCGAGAGCAACGTCGTCGAAATGTCCGCCTTCAGGCCAGACTAGCAGGGTTTTGGGCTAGGTACCTTTGCATTCGGCCAGCAGGGCAGCGCGCTTATCCTTGGCCTGCTTCACTTTTTCCTCGAAGGTATTCACGGCCTTGTCGTGCTCTTTCGTCGAGCCGCCCGCCTCGGACATCTCTTTCTTCATCTCTGCAACCGCGGCTTCCCGCTTGGAGATGGAAATATCGATCTGTTTCAGTGCGGTGGCCGTGCTCTGATCCTTGCAGTCATAGTCGGCGGCCATCGCCGGTCCGCAGGATGCCAGCGCGATTACCGCCGCGAGGATTGTCCGTTTCCGCATTTGCTTTTGACCTCTGTCCAAGGACGTGGAGGCTAACAGCTCGGCCCCCCGCTGTGGCCGGGAACAGGCGGCAATTTCGAGGGTGAAAGCAGCCCAGCCCCACGCCCGCCGGGGCGGGGGCGACCAAAAGGCATCGCAGGACGTCGCAGAAGAATGCCAGGCGTGCCTGGCTAGAACTCGCAGATTGCGCGAGAGCCGCTCCGTGCCGTGACTGATGCGAAACGGAGCGGCTTTAGCTTCGTGCGGCGGCCGTCTGCGTAGCGTCAATAGGGGGGAAACGTCGGCGTCAATCTCCGCTGCCGGGGCCTTCCATGGCCGGCACTCTGCCGGTCATGTTGTCTGTCGCCGGGAGCTTGCCCTTATCGCCCATGCGCTTTGGCGGCCCCTTGGGGCCCGTGGCGCTCGACCCCTTGCCTGGTGCCGGCGACGTCGCGCTCCGTGGCCCCGTCATGTCGGGAAGCTTCTTGCCCATTTTCTCGGTGGCCGGCAGCTTGCCTTCATCGCCCATTCGTTTCGTCGGCGCCTTTTGCATGCGCTCGGCCGAATTTGTTTCTGCGCTGGCTGCAATAGTGAGCGCACCAAGTGCGATTGCTGTGGCGGTCGCAAATGCAAGTACGCTTCTCATCGGGTTTCACTCCTTCGGGTTGAGTGAAACACGCGTACAGGCTTTCTGCTTGCGGACAATTTACGGACAGGCCCGCATTCGCTGCAACAGATATTAGAAATTGCGGTAGGGGCGGGGAAAGGCATTGCGTGAATGCCGTTCACCGCTGCCCTGCCGTGTTGAGATCAGTTGCTCAGTTTGATGTTCAATGCCGCACGTGCGACGTCGATGTTGTCGAACGCAACGCGATCGCCAGGATCGACGCTCGGGAAGCCGAGCGGAAGCGCTGAGCTGGCGCCGATGTCGTAGCGCAGGTACTCCGCGCGCAGCGACACGCCATAGAGCACCATCCATTCGACGCCGCCGCCATAAACGACACCGGAGTCGTGCAGGCGTACCCTGTCCTCGAAGCCGAGGTCGGGGACGTTCTCGGTAAACTTGTATTCGGCAAACCCCCAACCGACCGTGCCGTACAGCAGCCAGTTGTTGATGGCCCAGCCGAGGCGTGCCCGGATGCTGCTGAGATAGCTCATGTCACCGGACAGCACCGAGGAATTGGGAAGAGTGGGAAAACCCACGCTCTCGCCGCCGCCAGCCAGCGTCGAAGCATCGAACTCGACGCCGAGGAGGAATCCCCCGCTTTGCCAGTTGTAGCCGAGCTGGCCGCCGATGATGGCGCCGTTGAGATCAATCCCCGAAAGGTTGGCCCCGATGCCCGCATTGTCGAACGTGCCTTTGAGATCCTGCCAGCCGTAGCCGCCGTGCAGACCGACATAAAGTCCGTTCCATGGATTGTTCACCTGGGCCTGTGCCGGCGTCATGGTGACAAGGGCGGTGATTGCTGCAACCGCCAAAGAAAGCTTCTTCAAAGCCACGTACTCCCTCGCTCGATTATTCATTCCCCTCTACGCGGGCTACGCAACGAGCGACGGCTAACATGGACAGGCCCGCATCCATTGTTGCGGAGCGGTGTTGTGCACACGGAGGCCCGGTTTTTTCACAGCAGATGAATAACTTTCCTGTCCGCGGCCGGAATGGAGCGCGGACGCGGTGTGCCCGCACATAGGCGAGCCACGTCTATTTCTGGATGGTCTCGAGGTAGCGTTTCAGAGCCACGACGTTCTGGCGCGAGGTCGCGGCACCGGCCCTTCCGCGTCCGCCTTCGTCGCTGAATATCTTGCCCCAGATCGGCATCGGGCCCGTTCCGTGCGCCGCGATGTTGCCGCCATAGGTGATGATCTCGACGATGCGCGGCGCGGGAAACGTGCCGCCGGCGCGCTGCGTGAGGGGCGTGAGGTCGGGCGGCTGGATCGAGAGTGTGGAGGCGTCAGGGCCGCCCTTTCCGTCTGTGCCGTGACAGCTCGCGCAACGTTCCTGGAAGAGTGCCTCGCCAAGCGCGCTGCTGGCGGGCGACGGGCTGACCGCAAAGGATACCGTCGGCAAAACGAGCAAAGCAGCGAGCGCGATGGTGCCCGGCGCGAAGGCGATACCGCAACATTTGATAGTGGTGCTCACCGTGGTCTTGCCCATGGCTTCGAGCTTCCCCAAGCGGACGCGTTCGTGTTCGGCAGCTTAGAGCTTATGGAGGCAACTCTAACGGCGTTTGAAATAGGCCGCGAGCATTGCGCTGATCTCGGTCACCGCCCCATGCAACACGGGGAGCATGCCGAATGGATTGAGCGCACGGCCGCTATGAGCCCGACGCGCCTAGTTAAGCCGCGCAAGCTCTTCGGCCGTGACGTGCAGGGCTTCATCGATATGCTCCTGCGTGTGCGCGGCCGTGAGGAAGAAGCGCAGGCGCGCCGCCTTCAGCGGCACGGCAGGATAGATGATAGGCAGGACGTAGATGCCCCGTTTCAGCATGCGATCGGTCATCCGGCCCGCGCGGACAATGTCGCCGACCATGACGGGGCAAACCGAAAATCCCTCGCATGTTGCGGTATTGAGACCCAGCTGGTGCGCCCGGCTGAGGAAATGGCGTCCGTTCTCCTGAAGGCGCTGAACGCGGTGCGGCTCGGCGTGCGCCAGCTTCAGCGCGGCCAGCGCGGCGGCCGCAAGCGGGGGCGACATGCCGACGGAGTAGACTTGCCCGGGTGCGCGAAACCGCAGCAGTTCGATGAGCGCGTGCGAGCCGCAGATGTATCCGCCGCATGATGCAAGCGCTTTGCTGAGGGTGCCCATCCATATGTCGACCGCGCGCGGATCCACTTCCGCGGCCTCGGCAATCCCCCGGCCCGTTGCGCCGAGCACACCGAAGGCATGCGCTTCGTCCACCATGAGCCACGCGCCGTAGTGCTGCTTGAGCGCGATGAGGCCGCGCAGATCCGGCGTGTCACCATCCATCGAATAGAGCCCTTCCACCACGATCAGTGCGTTCCGATGGCGGGGGCGTTCGCACTCCAGCAACGCGCGCAGCGAAGCAAGATTGTTATGGCGGAAAGGAATGGTGGTGGCGCCGGAAAGCCGCGCACCTACGATGATGCTGTTGTGCGCGAACTCATCGTGGAGGATGAGATCTCCGGGCTCGATGATGGCGGCGATGGTGGAGACGTTCGTTGCGTGACCGCTCACGAATGCAAGCGCGGCCTCCGTGCCGTAGTGCGCGGCGAGTGCCGCCTCGAGCTCGCGGTGAAGTCCGATATCTCCGGCGACGATGCGGCTCGCCGAGACGGAAGTGCCGTACTCGTCGATCGCTGCTTTCGCAGCGGCGGCGACTGCCGGATGGCCATTGAGGCCGAGATAGTCGTAGGCGGAGAAGTTGATGAGCGTGCGTCCGTCGACAACGACGTAGGGCGAGCGTGCGGCCTGATGGCATTGGTAGAAGGGATCGCTGAAACCAAAGCGCCGGGCCACTTTGCGGTGTTTCTCAACGCCCGTATAGCCGGCAAGCTCATCGAAAGACTGCGACCGGTACGCGCCCCGCGCGACGGGCGTGCGCGATAAGCCTGGGCGTGGTCTGTTGCGCCAGCTTCGCCACGCACTCGCCGCATCGTGTGCGAGCGACGCAGCATCGAGTCCAACGCGGGTAGCAAACCGGGCCAACCGACCATCGCGCGAGCGGCGGAGGTCTGTGCGTTCGAGCTCGGTATCACGCACGTCCAAGCGACTAACCCCACTAATTCTGTGTTGAAATCATCCCCCGACTGGGCTTTACGGCAATCGCCTGCGTGTTTCCCGTCCGTTGGCGTTGTCGCAGCACGCATTCGCGAACTTGCCGCAGGATCACTGGATCGCGGAGATTGGAGGGTGTGCTGATGTCCTTTTCTGTCGATGGTGAGAAGGGGAGATAAGGACTTCCGCATTGCTGCGGAAGTCCAAGTTGATAGGTCGTTAACGCGCCGGATCGGACGATTGCGGCTTGGTCATAGCTGGATCGCTGGCGCTCCCGGCTTCACCCGTTCCTGCACCGCTGGCGCCGCTGTCATAGAGATCTTCTTGCTTCTGCGGTGCGGTGGGTACCTGGGCAGCAGAGCCAGGATTTCCGGCCGCCGGATCGGCGGGGTTGTTCACGCTTGGCGCTGGAACCTGGTTCTTCGAAGCGTTCGGATCGTTGCCGAAGCCCGCTTCTTGTGCGAAGGCGGCGCCGGCGGAAAGACCGAATGCTGCGATGGCCGCAATGGCGATCTTGGAAGTTTTCATTTTTCTGGACTCCTAGGTCGCTGGTTCTCTTCTCCCTCCCACCGGGCAAACGCGACGGCCCCGTGGCTGTTCCAATGGAACGGATGCGGGATGCGGCCAGCGCTCGGGAGAGCCGCGATGTTCTTCAAAGTGGCATAAGGCACGAGGGGAGAGTTCCGGCGGGAACAGCGGCAGGACGGAGAAGTCCTAGACTTCGCTCCAATGAAAAGGACGAGCCGAAGGAGTATCTCCCGTGAACCGAAGCATTTTCGCCATCGCCCCCATTGCCGTCGCGCTTTCGAGCGCCGCTTTCACCACCGCGGCCGAAGCGTGCATTTCATGCGAGTACGTTCCGGAGGTCGTTCGCCAGCACGCGACGGGGTCTGATCAACCGGCCTACCGCTCACGTGGTTACGCCGTTCGCAGCGAGCCCGGTGCACGGGCGCGGAGAACTGCCAGGCAGCATCGCGAGCGCGAGGATGCAAAGCCGGCGAAGGCTGCAAGGGTGGAAAAACCCGATAGGCGCGACAAGATCGATAAGCGCGGCAAGGCGGGTCAGCAGACCTTGGCGAGTAAAGCGCCGAGGCTGAGCGAAGAGATCAAGGCGCATGCGGCGCCTTCGCAAAGTGGGCCGTCGGTCGCCAGCGTGGCCACGGGATCCACGGTGCCCGCTCGTAGCGATGGGGCGCGCGTCGAGACGGAAAACTCCTCGATTGCGCTCAGCGCGGTGCGGGTCGTGCAGGAGCGCGTGTCCGCGGTTGCGACATCGACGCACGACGGCGCGGCTAAGCCTTCAGATTGTAAAAAGTTTTTTCCATCCGTCGCCATGACGCTCACCGTGCCATGTGAATAGCGCGTCGCAGAAACGTCGGCGGAGCGCCTTTCGAAAACCAGACCATGATCGCTTCGACCCCTCCCTAGGCCGAAGCGTGAATCATCGATCTAATCAAACCAGACCATGATCGCTTCGACCCCTCCCTAGGCCGAAGCGTGAATCATCGGTCTAATCAAACCAGACCATGATCGCTTCGGACCCTATCCGTCCGAAGCGTGAATCATCGGTCTAATCAAAAGGCTAGAGCGCGCATCGCGATTCGATCGTGCTCTAAGCTGCCCAGGAGGGCCGGTGCATATTGTGCGGCAGCGCGTCGCTTCGGGATGATTGTCAGTGCGTTGTCAGGAATAAATGACCAATATGGTTGCCAGCCGGCGGTTTTCGCCGGAATGCTGAAAAGGAGATTCCTGATGCGACTGGCACTTATTTCTGCCCTTGCCCTCGGTATGTGCAGCGCTGCCGCTCTCGCCGACGAAAAGGTCACCGACGACGAAGCGGCGAAGCTGAAGGAGATTGTTGCGTCCTGGGGCTGCGAGGGCGGCACGTTCGAGAAAGAAACCGAAGGCTCGGGCGTCTATGAGGCCGACGACGTAAAGTGCAAGTCGGGCAACTACGACTTCCGCATCACCAAAGATTTCAAGGTCTTCGCGATCACGATGGACTAATCGCTCCGTCATTTGTTCGCGATATTCCAATCGCCCGCCATTCCGGCGGGCGATTTCGTTTGCGGGAGCGCCGGAGCTTCCCGACGGAGGACCAGCGCGCTACTTGAACAGCGAGGTCAGCGAGAAAGACGAGCCTTCCACCACCGGAGGGGCTTCTGCGATCTGTGGATGCGGCTCGTCGATGTAGACGTTGACGCCCGTTGCCCGGCCCTCCTTGATGAGCGAAGCAACGTAAGCCCATCCCTTCGGCTCCATGCCGATGCAGGCTTCCGACATCTCGCCCTTGAGGCGCATGTGGATCGCGATGTTGCCCCGCGCGAGGATGGCTTTCTTCTGCTGCGGGGTGTAGCGGTCCTGGTTCCACAGCTTGCGCAGCCAGATACCGGCAACGTTGCGCTTTGTCTTCGGGCCCCAGCTCACGCGGTGCGCCTTGTCGGATGTGAATGTGTATTCGCCGGGCGGCAGTGGGCCGACCGCACGCGCCGCAAGGCATTCGGGGTCGGGGTTGTTGCGGCAGACGTCGCGGCCCGACAGCGCCCATGCGATCGTGCGGCCATCGATTTTCGGATCGTCCGAAACGACGAACAGGCGGCCGCTGCGGATAGTATATCCGAGCTTGAAGCTCGCGCCCGTCGCCGGCACTTCGCGCACGATGTCCTGATAGGGATTGCAGATCTCTCCGCCGGTCAGCTTACGCTTGAAGCCGTTGAGGCTGATGGTGACGTAATCGACGCTGGGCCCGCAGTCCCACTGCTGGAGCATCTTCCTGTCTTTCAAGGACACGAGCACGTTTTCGGACGCCGGGGTCTCGGCGCGGGACGGCTCGCCAGCCGCTTTCGACTTCGCCGCCGGCTTGGCGCTGGGCTGCGGCCGCGCCGCGAGCTTCGGCTCGGCGGCCTTTGGGATCGGTGGCTCGACCTTCTGCGGCTTGGCTTCCGCTTCCAGCGTCGTCTCCCACGGCGAAGGCACGACCGGCTCGGGCGGTTGCTGGCGGACCTGCTCGCAGCCCGGTGAAAGCTTCGGCGGCTGGATCTGCTTGACGGCAAGCTGGCGCGCCAGCGTGCTGGTCGCGCCCTGCTGGATGTACGCGGTGATGAGTGCGTGCTGCACCTCGAGCTGCTCCGGCGAGAGCTCGAAGATGCATTCCTCGTAGATCTGGTCGCCCACCTGGCTGAAGATGTCGGCGATCTGTGCCGCAGCCGCGGAAGGGGCAGCGTCGGCGGCGAATTCGGTCGGTTGAGCGGGTGCGGGAAGGATCGGCGGCAGGCATGCGCCCGCCAGCGCGGCGATGGCCGACCTGCAGAAGCGAGCTGATGAAACTTTCCCAGGCACGCGGTGCCCACCCGTTCCCGTTACCTGCATGTCCATGACCTAGACCGAGAGTCGGGGCAAGAGAATGGCCGCAGCAACCCGAGGTTCGGCTCGGTACGGTTGGCCCGCGGCGGTGGCACGAATGTGCCGCAGATCTGCGTCTGATCGGCGTCGCACCGCGGGGCTATTCGCCGCAAACCCCACCGGCGCTGCAAGGTCGTTCTTTTACTTTGGCATGCTATAGCGGGCCCTCGCCAACTCTACTCGCGCGGAGCCCTACGAAATGTCGCAGAACACCGAGAACAAAGACATCCACGCAGCCATCGAGCGCCTGACGCGCGAGAACGCCGAACTCAATGGTCTGGTGCTGGCGACCGGCGTCATCCTTACGCAGCTTTTGCAGGCGATCACGCTCCGGGAGCTCAATCCCTGGAACGCCGCCACCCGCATCGTGGATAATGCCGAAAAGGCCATCGCTGGCTTCCCTATCGACGGCGACGATCCTCTCTCGCCCGTCATGAAGGACCGGGCGCTGAAGGCTGTTAAGCAGTTCGAGGATCAGCTGCGCTCGGTATTGCCAACCTGATTGGGGCACAGCGGCATGGTCGCAAAGCTCTATCTTGAAGATCTCGCGGTCGGGCAGCGCTTTGAAAGCGTTACCCACGAGATGACGGCGGAGGCAATCAAGCGCTTCGGTGCCGAATTCGATCCGCAACCTTTCCATCTCGACGAGGCGGCCGCGGTCGATTCGCTGTTCGGCGGCCTCGCCGCGAGTGGCTGGCACACGGCTTCCGTGACCATGCGGCTGCTCGTCGAAGGCGGAGCCCCCATCGCCGGCGGCGTCATAGGGGCGGGCGGTGAAGTCACGTGGCCGCGCCCCACGCGCCCGGGCGATGTGCTGCAGGTGACGAGCGAGATCCTGGAAATCAAGCCGTCGCGCTCCCGCCCGGACCGGGGAATGGTCACGGTGCGATCTGAGACCCGCAATCAGAAAGGCGAGACCGTGCAGGTGATGGTCTCGAAGCTCGTCGTTCCGCGCCGGCCGGTCGCTGTCGCCTAAGGCCCAAGACCCATCTCAGGTAGCGAAAAAAGGGCACCTTGCGCTGCTCTCGCGCCCTTGTGATGGTTTAGCCCGCCGTTGTCCCTTCTCCTGCCACACTGTTGGGGCACGGGCTGAGAGGGGATTTGCGACACGGCTTGAGGACAATGAAAACGTTTGCGTATTCGGCGCTCATGGGGGCGGTAGCTCTGCTGACCGCGATGGTCGGTACGGCTCGGCCTGCGAGCGCGCAGCTTTTCTGGGATTGGGACGGGGCGCGCGAGAAGGACGGCAGCGGCCGCAGCATCGTCGAGTTCAACGAGCGTTACACGCCGGGGCAGATCATCGTCAGCTTCGGCGATCGCAAGCTCTATTACATCCACGAGCGCGGGCGGGCTATCAGCTATCCCGTCGCCATTCCGCGCGAGCAGGACCGCTGGCAGGGTGTAACCAGCATCTCGGACAAGCGCGTCAATCCCTCGTGGCGCCCGACGCCTTCGATGCTGAAGGAAAACCCGCGGTTGCCGAGCTGGGTACCGGGTGGGCATCCGATGAATCCGCTGGGTGTGCGCGCACTCTATCTCGGCTCCAGCACCTACCGGATACACGGCACGGATGCACCCTGGACGATTGGTACGGCGGCCTCGAAGGGCTGCATCCGCATGTACAACAAGGATGTGCTCGACCTCTATCCGCGCGTTCCCGTCGGCACCCGTGTGACCGTCACCTGGGAGCGCTTCCTCGGGGCGAATGGATTGCAGTCTTTGGCGCCCGCCGGCCGGGCAGCTTCCCCGCGTCTGCGCAACATGCAGGCGGGCGATCTGCCTGCCGAAGCCGTCGAGAGCTGGGCTAACTGAGCTTTTCGCTCGGCTAGTCTTTTCGCCAGTATAGGACGGCCCGTCCGGTACCCGATGAGCGGATGCCGGAAGAGTTGTTATGCAGGAAGCCGTGCGATAGCTCAGCTCGCTTTGCCGTCCTTCAGCTCGGCGTACTTGTCGCGCGCTTTCTCGAACTTGCTGTTGAACAGCCACATCGCGTCGAGGATTTCGCGATAGTTGGCGCTCGTCCTGGCACGCTCCTTCTTGCCGAAGGCGAAGATCGAGTTGTTGCGCAGGTATCCCATGATCTTCGGGCTCGTGACGCGGTAGCGCGCGAAGTCGCCTGACGCCAGCGCCTCCCGCGTCGGTGCCGGTACGATCTGGATGAGCTGGAAGAACTTCATCTGATCGATTTCGTCGGGCAGGATTTTCATGATCTTCGGAAGCTGCGCGAAAAGATCGGCGTGCGCATTCATCAGGCCGTTGCGCACCGCGACCCAGTGATTGTAGCGCTCGTCGACACCCCGGGCGCGTGCGGATTCCTTTGCATCGCGCGCAGCAACTTCCGGTGCGACCTTCCCGATCCTGGCCTTGATGGCGGCCCACTTGTGGGCGCCGCGACGGTTTTCCTGCGGGCCCGTCTGCAGGCTGCCCTTATAGGTTTTCGACCGGCCGTTGCCGATGTTCTGCTTGCCGTTCGTCTCCGCGAAGAAAATGCCAAGGCTAATGCGGCCGGCCGCATCGGCCGCGCGCTCGTCCAGACCTTGAGCGAGTGCGATCGCGCGTCCCAGGTCGTAGACGTCCTTGAAGGGCGTCGCAGAAGCCTGAGCAAATTTCGGCGGCGCCTGTATCGAGGAAAAGAGCGCCGCATATTCCTCGATCAGCGGCTCGATCGCCTTGTCGAAATAGGCGGGCGGCACGCTGTAGCGGTTCGGCGGGCCGATGCGCTCGGGCATCAAATCGGTGAGATCCTTGTAGGTGCTCATCACCTTGACGCGCGCGAGGTAGACGTCCTGTCCGGGCCGCGCCGACAGCTTGCCATTGCTGTCGATCTGACGGCGCCGCTCGGCGAGAACCTTCTTGAAGCTGTCGAGAGCTTCCTCATAGGCGGTGATGGCGTCAGCCTGCGCCTTCGTGATTGGCCTCGGTTGCTGTGCGTTGAGTTGTTGTGCGTTGGCTGCTGCGATGGGGACGAGGCTATCGGCGCCGGGGATTGTCCAGGGCGCCGAAGCGGCGAGCGCAATGAGAAGCGCTGCGGAGTACGATGCCGGTTTCATGGGCGCTCAGTTACGCTATCGAGGCCGGCTTTTCCACCCAGCAGACCGTTATGGTAACCGCAGCGCAGTGCAATTGTGCGTGAGCGCGCGGAAATTGGCGCTTTGCGCGATGCGCCTGCGGCAGCCCGCCACGCCGGAACGCCTCGGCGCGCGCGACGTTCACCCCCCGCAACTGAACGGAGGAGAACCATGATCAGCCGCACAATTTTCGCCGCCGTCCTCATTGCCGGCACCGCAGGCACCGCGCTCGCGGATGTCGAAGTCAATACGCCGGGGGCTAAAGTGCGCACGCCGAGTGGAGGCGTCGATATCAAGGTCGATCGCGGCACAGCCGACCGGAGCATGATGCCGAAGCCGGATTGGGTCGGGCGTCCTCTCTTCTCGATCGACGGCAAACGCCTCGGCGAGGTCGTGGCCGTGACGGACGGGAAAGTGTACGCCGACATCGGCGGGTTTCTAGGCCTCGGCGAATCCCGCGTGATGCTCAGCTCTACGCAGATCGGCAGCGCGACGGAGGAGCGGATCGTGGCGAAGGTCACCGAGGCGGAAGCCAAGGACCTGCCGAAGAGCGAAGAGAAATCGGCGCGCTGACGCGCAGCGACATTACAGTGATCGAGGTAACGCCGTCCGCGCCTGCGCGCGGGCGGCGTCGCAGTTTCGGTGCGCAGCGCGGGAACGATGCACCTCCAGCCGCGGGGAACAGCCACCCGCGCCCCTGCGTTATCTACCTGATGGTCAACGGAGCAAATGGAGTAAGCCCGATGACATGGAAATGCATTCTGGCAAGTGCTGCGCTGGCGGTCCTGTTGACGCCGGCGGTGAGTTTTGCCGATTCCATCGGGGACGTTGAGGGCGCGCGCGCCAAGGAGCGGCAGGGCCGGTGGCTCAACCGCCAGGATCGTGAGCAGCTGCGCCGGTGGGGCGGCAGCGACGATTACGGCTACCGCGGATACCGCTACTACCGGCCGCACGGCTACTATGACGACTATCGGTACGGCTACGGTCCAGGCATCGGCATCTACGTGGCCCATAGTAGCTAGCCCGCACTGGCCGGGAATAGAGAAGCCGGGAATAGAGAAACGGCGGCACTTGTTTGAGTGCCGCCGTTTTTGCATCCAAGAAACTGTGGGACCAGCCGTAACGCTGGCCCAGCGAACGCTCAGGCTTTCTCCTTGTTGCGCTCTTTCTTGACGATCTTCTCTTCGCGCTTCTTGGCATTCTCGGCCTTGCGCTGGCGAGCTTGGATCTTCTTGCGGCGGGAATCCGACATGGTGGGCATTTTGATCTCCTTCGGCGTCTTGACGCCCTATGGCGTGAAAGTCCGCCGCTCTATCGCAGGACCGTTTCACCTATGCAAGACCGGATGAGCGCCGCACCGTCCAGGAGGGGGCAGCGGCCATAGCCTGAGGCAGCGGCCAGGGGTTATCCGGAACGCGCCAGCTCCGTACGGAAGCGTCCGCTTTTTCTCCAAAGGTCATTCCATCTTGCGCTTCACGGTGGATTGCTCCGTTAACGCATTTACGGCAGGCTGCCGCTCGTCTTCGCGGTACGCGGGGCAAACTCTGTTGGTCTCGACGGTGGGTGCTACTAGCTCGCATATGAGGTCTCCCATGATAGACAACCGTCTGTGCATCGTTCTCGCTTCGGCCACCTCCGCAATCGTCTGCGCCGCTGCGCCGGCAAGCGCTTCCAGGTACGACGGCAATTGGAGCATGACGGCCGTGACGACGCGCGGCCACTGCGGCACCATTCCGATGAGCATGGCCGTGAGTGGCGGGCGCATTTTCGCGACCGGCGGATCGTTTGCATTCTATGCGATCAGGCTGGGCGGCCGCGTAAACAACTCCGGCGGCGCGCGGATCAAGGCCGTCGCGGGCCCCCGCGTGGCGCGCGGTGCGGGACGCTTCACGCCGACATCGGCGCGCGGCACATGGAACGGCAGCGGGCCTTCCGGTCTGTGCTCGGGATACTGGACAGCGACGCGCTGAGAAGATGTCGGCAGCCGCACGCGGCCATTTGCGCGTTCTCGAGACGTGCGACTTGTGCGCGTGTGCTTCTCCAACATCGACGGGTGCGCGGCAGCGGTACGCGGCGGCGCACCTGAGTAAGCAAAGTCGCAAGTCGACGTAATTGCTGCCCACCTTTGGCTCGTCCGCCAGCGAACGCGAGGCGTTGGTGCGGAGAGTTCCCAGCACCCGCGGAACAAAACGCACCCGCGACAGTTGCCCGTCTTTGGTCCCCGTCACAAAGCGTGCGACATGCCCCTCAAAGCCATTGCCTTCAACTGCACCCTGAAGCCCGGCGATAAACCTTCCTCGACGGAGAAGCTGCTGAGCGAGGTGCTGGAGGCGCTCGCCACGCACGATGTGAGCGGCGAGATCGTTCGCGTCGTCGACCATGACATCAAGCCCGGCGTCACCTCGGATGAGGGCGAGGGCGACGCGTGGCCAAAGCTACGCGCAAAAATCATCGCCGCGGACATCCTCGTTTTCGGAACGCCGATATGGATGGGCCAGCCGTCCAGCGTCGCCAAACGGGTACTCGAGCGCCTCGATGCGTTTCTGTCGGAGACCGACGACCGCAAGCGCATGCCGGCGTTCGGCAAGGTGGCGGTCGTCGCGATCGTGGGGAACGAGGACGGCGCGCACCATTGCCACGCCGAGATTTTTCAGGCGCTCAACGATGTTGGCTTCACCATCCCGGCGTGCGCGGGCACCTATTGGGTCGGCGAGGCGATGGGCTCGGTCGATTACAAGGACCTGAAAGAGCCATACGAGAAGACGGTCGCGACGACGCGCATGCTGGCGTCCAATGCGGCGCATCTCGCCAAGCTGCTCAAGGGGGCGAACTATCCCGGGCTTGGCTGAATATCGGGCGATAACGGAGATCGCTCCTCGCAGCGTCGATATTATTTCCCTCGATCGTGCGCGCACGGTATTTCTGAGTGCGAACGATGGAGGGAAGGCTATGAAGATCGCGACCGTGCTCGGCTTGGCGATGCTGGCGCTCTCGGCGGCGGCGGGTGCAGCCGATCCATTGACCGATAAAAGCAAAGCGCCGGACTGGGGTAAGGCGAGCCGCGCCGAGAAGGACGCGTGGATCGCCTCGTTCGCTTTCAAGAAGGTGAACGCCGACAAGGCGGAGGTGGCGGGGTGCCTGGACCAGTATGCCGCCAAGCCGCTGTTCGAGGGTAGCGATCTCGCCGGCGTGACCTCGCTGTGCGAGACGATTGCCGCCTTGCCGGAGTAGGGCCGTCGCGCGCTGCTGGGTCGCTGTAGAACGCGCCGCAGGGTCGCTGTGGAACGCGCTGCTGGGTCGCTGTGGGAGCTGAAAAGAACCTGCCGGTGTGAAGCGGCGCTGCGACATGCGCCGCTAAGGCGCCAGCTTTCAGGTGCGTTCGCCCGGTTCATCCGGCTTGCCGGCCGACTTGCGCTCGCGCAACTCTTCCTCGCGCTCTTCCAGCCGTGTGAAGGCGTCGATCAGCTTCCAATTCAAAGGGCGGCGCGTGACGGCTGCAAGCAGCCGGCGCATCGCGGACCCCAGTGCTTTTGGCGGCGTATCCATGCTCTCAGCCTAGCATATTTTGCACCTCCGTCGATTGGTCTCGCGTCGCACAGCAGCGCCCGGATCACGCCTTTTTCACGAATTCGGACTTAAGGCTCATGGGGCCGATGCCGTCGATCTTGCAGTCGATGTCGTGGTCGCTGTCGACCAGGCGAATGTTCTTCACCTTGGTGCCCATCTTCACGACCTTGCTCGATCCCTTCAGCTTCAGATCCTTGATGACGATGACTGCGTCGCCGTCCTGCAATGTGTTGCCCGCGGAGTCGCGGTAGACCTTCACGCCATCGCCATCCGCCCCGGCATCGGATTTCGCGCTCCACTCGTGCGCGCACTCGGGGCAGATCAGCAGGCTGGCATCCTCGTAGGTGTATTCGCTCTTGCACTGCGGGCATGGGGGCAGCGTGCTCATCGATCGTCGTCCTTGCGTTTGGGCGGTTTCCGGCCTTTGACCGCATACGGCCGGCGCGCGCAACCTTTTGGCTCACGCGCTTGCGCATTCTTTCGGCTGCGACGGCGCTTTTCGCAGCGTGATGGCACCGCAAAGCCCCCGCTTCTCCCGGCAGCACGAAACCGGCGGCCCTCAGCTTCGGCGAGAAGCGACTTGAGCATGCGCCCTTCCTTGGGGAGGCGAAGACTGCGCGGCTGTGCCGAGCTGCGGCGCATGTGGCGCAGCTTGCGGCGGATCACGAGCGCCAGCCCGTCGCGCATCTTGCGCTGGGCGGCGCGGAAATCGTCATCGTCGTGGCTGGCGGGCAAGGGGAGGCTCTTCCGTGTGAGCGTTGTTGGCCGGATGCCGGACGGCGCGCACGCGCCCGCGGCCGGCACCACACGGGGACCCGGTTGAGGACGTTGAGGGGCTGCGGGGCGGGAAGCGCCGCTGGTTGGCTTGGTGATGAAGCGGCGTTTGCCGCCCCGCGCAGGATTTGGGGCATACCCGCGGCGTTTCAGGGGTTTCCCCTCCCGGGCCCTTACCGGGGCCATGGCGAAGCCGCGCGGGAGAAAGTCCGGGGAGCCGTGGCGCGAGAGGCTGAAGCACCGCAACCGCCAACGACACCGGCCGCTTGATCCCCACCTAAAGCCGAAGCGTTGTCGGGCCCCAGGCGGCGAACGCCTCAGTCCCCCCGCGGCTCGGGCACGGCCTTCGGCGGGCTCGGGTTGTCGACCGATGTTTCCCCCGGATGTTGGCCAGACGAATGGGAGCGAGGCGCGTTCGATGCGCGCTGGCGCCAAACATCAGTTGAGAAAGATGAAGTTGAGTTTCGCCTGGTAGTCGGTCTGTTTTCCAAGGCTGGCGGATGGCATGCCCTGGCGCGCGCCAGTCGTTGCGGCTTTGCTGAAATGATCGACGGCGCCGGTTGCGGAGACGAACGAGGTGTCGCTCGCCGCAAAGCGGAATCCGGCCTCCGCGCCGAGGCGATAGCCGGTCGCGTCGTCACCGCTGCTGCTACCCTCCGAGTAGGTGGCGATATGCTGCGCGCTGTGTTGGTCGAAGCTCACCGCGTAACCGCCACCGGCAATGCGGCCGATGAAGCTCAGCTCGGGGATAAACATGTCGATTTCGGTCTCGAGCGCCAATTGCACGCCGTACATGTCGGTGCTGGCATTGCTTTCCTGCGCGTAACTGTCGCCGATGGCCGCGCGCGTCCGAATCTTCTCGTTGCGATAGAATGGCTCGAGGCTGACGATCAACGGGAAAGAAGTGTCGGTGAAATTATCCGACTTGAAGCGCATGCCGATTTCGCGCGTCCTATCGCTGACGGAGGCGTTGTTGGCGATGCCGTCGGTGTCGAACTCGCCAATGGCGACCTGGCCGTCGCTGCTCGTGGCGGTGAAGCTATAGCCGGTAGATTGAGAGGTATCGTCGTTGTTGCTGAACGTGCCATAGGCTTCGAGGCGATCGAGAAAGCCCCACATCCGGCGGGGCAGCACGTAGCCGTATGAAACACCGCCGAAGGCACCGTCCTGCGCGTCGAGTTTCGCTACCGCTGATTCCGCGCTGCCGGTCACCTGTATAGTCGCTGCCTCACCCTGGAAATTATAGCGTGCCTGAGCCTCGGCTGCGGTGCTGCCCACGCTTGCGCCCGCTGTGCCGGAACGCAGCAGTGAGTTCCGCCCCGCTAGCCCGCCGGCTACTGCTGTTGTGGAGTCGATCTGACTGGCGGTTGTAACGACGGTAAGTTCAGCAGGGCCGACAGGATTATCAAATAGGACGTTTGAGCCGGCGGACCTGCCCGGGACCTGCACCTGAGCCCCTGCATTCAGGGACGCCGGAGCCCACCCGAAATGGGCGGAACTGTTTGAAACAGCGGCAGTGACGCTCCCCGCTCCTGTGTCTTCAGACACGGCGACAGATGCGGCCGCGCCGGCGGCGAAGACGTTCGTGCCCTCGAGTTGGCCAACGGAAACCCCGCCGACTTTTCCCGCAAAGAGGGGCGCCTGCCCGCTAACGTTGACCGTCCCCGTGCCCGTTAAGTTGCCGCCCTGTTCCGCCCAGGCTTTGTTGTCTCCGAACACCGCCGAATTTGACGAATAAGAACTTGTGCCACCAGGTCCGACATCCTGGCCGGTCATACTGACGAAGGACGTCGAATCCGTCCGGCTCGGATCAGCATAGGCGGTGGCGGTGGTGTTCGTTGAGATGAACCGATCACCGGAAGATTGCTGTGTCGACGAGTCGACGGAGCTGCCGTCGGCGTTGATTGTGGTTGTTGTCGTGGCGCTGTTGTTACCCTGACTTATGGAAGTTGTGACATCGATTCGGTCCGGTGAAGCGAAGGCGCGCTGGCGGACGTGCGTTCCATCTGCATAGGGATTGCTACCGCCCGCCTGCGGAACTGCCGTGTCGACGCCGGAGCGATTCTGATAGCCGCCCTCGATGGACAGGTAGGAGCCGCCCTTTTTTGCATGCGAAAGGCCGATCTGCGCGTGCGCTGTACCGGAAAGCCCGCTCAACGACAGAGCAGCGGCAACAGCAACGAACTTGAATTTGGTGGTCGCGAAAGGAATAAGCGATCCGGATTTTTGCAATGTCATGTCGTTCCTGTGCAAGACCAGAACGAAAGATCCGATTGCAGACTAACGACGGCAATTCGCCTTCGATACCCCCCGCGAGGGGATATTCTCAGATGCGCGCTATATGCGCCACACCGCCTCTGCGATGCGAATCGAAGGGGTTCCGCTGCGCTTTTTCGGAGTGCTATCAAGCATGAGAGCGATGCCCAGTTCCGATGGGCGGCAGAAATCGGCTCGCACCTTCTGATTGCGCCACTACTCCGCCGCTTGCCGCTTGGCTCTTTTACTGGCGCCGGGCGACTCCCCGCCTTTACTGGCGCCGGGCGACTCCCCTGCGAGGAGCCGGCCGCCCGGCGCGGCAGCCGCCTTACGCGCCATGATCGGCTTCAGGTACTGCCCCGTGTAACTTTCCTTTGTAGAGGCGATTGAACAATGTTGCGAATGGGTCTGCGACGATGACTTGAAACTTCGACGCGCCCGATTGCGCCGCGGCTTGCTTGCGGGGGTCCTTTGCGGGCTTGGACTTACGCGAGCCTGTATGGGCAAATGCCGCTAATGCGAACTGACGCCGTGCCTGGAGCGTCTTGCGACCTGATAGAATCGGATCGGACGCTCTAGTTTTTTGATTAGACCGATGATGCACGCTTCGGGCTGATGGGGTCCGACGCGATCATGGCCTGGGTTTTTGATTGGTCGCATTCTCTTGCGACGAACCGGCATCCACGTGTCGGAAAATGCTCTAGGCCGCGAGGCGCGTGCCCGACGCGAAGGTAGGAGGCGGCAGTGTGCCGTCGACGCCTTCGGCCACAGCGTTGCACGGCGCCGCGTTGGCCGGTGCAGGGGCCGAAGGGGCCTGTTCTTTTTCGGTGACGCAGGTCGAGCGCCAGCGCAGGTATCTCATGGTCGCAAAGGCGCCGATCCACGATCCGAGTGCGGCGAAGACGACGTAAGCCCAGTTGCTGGTGAAGCTGATGACGGCGTATGCCGAAAGCATGTAAGTCATCGCGCCCCAGTTGGCGGCGGAGAAGTCCCGGCGGTGCGCGACAGATGCTGTATAGAGAACACTTACGGCGTCGTTGAGCATCGTTGCGGCGACGACGCCGAGGGCGATAAGAGGATCGATTTGCATCAGGGAATGCATGTTCCCATGCTAGTGGCCGGAGCTTAATTCGGTGCGCAAAGGGTGACCGGATTTTGATCGGTCGTATTTACTTTGCTACTCCGCTGCCTGCTTGCGGGGCTTTTTGCCGGCGCCTTCCGACTCCGCTTCGCGGAGCCGGCCGGAAGGCGCGGGCTTGCGCGCCATGATCGGCTTCAGGTACTGCCCCGTGTAGCTTTCCTTCGTGGCGGCGATGTCCTCGGGCGTC
>Ga0182746_1000539_pt1 | contig 49236 bp, 35 predicted proteins | sample eDN3rd30CBELigOP_FD_128881 | JGI IMG/M metagenome (GOLD analysis project Ga0182746, IMG submission 128881) | Enriched Organic Plus compost microbial communities from Emeryville, California, USA - eDNA 3rd pass 30_C BE-Lig OP (version 2) (version 2) ...
ATTGCCTGTTAACCCCACCTTGAGCATTTTGTCGCAAACAAGGGAACATTGCGCCCCTTCGGCGTATTTCCCGATATGAACGTCACATTTCACCCCGGACGAGGCAATGATGCGTCGCTTGACTTTCGGTATGGTCGGTCTGTTGGCTGGACTGGCGTCGTTCGCGCCGTCTGCATTTGCCTATCCCGAGATCGACCCGCTCACCCGCCAGCCTCTCGTCTATGATGCTCCCAACTTCAGGGCGAAGGCGACGAATATCCCGCGCGCGGTCGTGGAGTTTCCTGGCAAGTACGCGCCTGGCACCATCGTGATTTCCACCTCGGAGCGCCGGCTGTACTTCGTGCTGCCGGACGGCAAGGCCATCCGTTATGGCATCGGCGTTGGACGCGAAGGCTTCTCGTGGGCCGGCACCGAGCGCGTCACCATGAAGCGCGAGTGGCCGACCTGGACGCCGCCCGCCTCGATGCTGAAGCGCCGCCCTGACCTGCCCCGCTTCATGCCTGGCGGCGAGGACAATCCGATGGGCGCGCGCGCCCTCTATCTGGGCAACACCCTCTATCGCATCCATGGCTCCAACGAGCCGGAGACGATTGGCCAGGCGGTTTCCTCCGGCTGCATCCGCATGATGAACGAGGATGTGATTGACCTCTACGCCCGCGTGCCCGTTGGCACCCGCGTGGTGGTGATGCGCTGAGCCGGCTTCCGGCAGCCGCAAGAGAAACGGAAAGGGCCGGAATTTCCGGCCCTTTTTTCATGGGCGGACAACTGCAGGCGGCGGCTGTCCTGACAATCCATTCCCGCCCATTCGCCAGCCCAACCGGCGCGCGTCGCGGCCAGGCGATGACGGCAAACCGGCGGTCTGGACGGGCGGGTTAGCGGCCCATGCCCTTGTGGGCGAGTTCCGCCAGATACTCCGCCCACATGGCGTCCTGCTCCACGACCATGCGACGCAACAGGCGCCAGCCATACAGGCCGGTGTCGTGGCCATCATCGAAAACGATGCGGACCGCATAATTGCCTATGGGCTCCAGCGCCGCTATCCGCACGTCGCGCTTGCCGCCAACGGTCTTGCGGTCGGCGGCGCCATGCCCCCGCACCTCGGCGGACGGGCTCCAGACGCGCAGGAACTCGGCCGAGAGCACGCCGCTCACCCCATCGTCAAACGTAACGGCCAGCCCATCCCTGGCAGAGAGCAGCCGCAACTCTTCCGGCCATGCTCCATCATCTCCCGCGCTACGCCCGACCATGCCCGCTCTCCAACCCGAACCAGGGGCGCGAGGATAGCGATGCGCCCGCCGCCTGCAAAGCGCCCGCCAATGGACGCCCCAGCGCGCGCGACGCTGGCGTCAGGCCAACGCCCATTCCACCGGGGGCGCCGGACAAGGCATCCGGCGCCAGCGCGCCAGCGCTCCAGGGCCCCGACGGCCCCAAAAAGCAAAACGCCAGCCTGAGGAAGCTGGCGTTTCCCTGCTGCTGGCCGGCGCCATGGCCTGGCCGTCATCAATCAGCCCTACCCCCTTGCGCGGGCGCGGATCATGAAATTGTCGAAGGTATACTCAGCCACCTGCCACCACAGATAGGAGTCGTTGCGGAAGGTGCGAACGGCGTCGTACACCTTCTTGAACTCGGGGTTCTTGGCCGAAATCTCATCATAAAGCTGGTTAGAAACCTTGTAACAGGCCTCCATGACATCCTGCGGGAACGCCCGGAGCTGGGCGCCGCCGGCGACCAGACGCTTGATGGCGCCCGGGTTCTTGGCGTCGTAATTCGCCTGCATCTGCTGGTTGGCCATCAGCGCCGCCGTGCGCACCACGGCCTGGTAAGTTTTCGGCAGTTCGTTGAATTTGGCCTGGTTGAAGAAGAAGTTCAGGGCGGCGCAGCCCTCCCACCAGCCAGGATAGTAATAATACTTGGCGACGCGGGCGAAGCCCAGCTTCTCATCGTCATAGGGGCCGACCCATTCGGCGGCGTCAATGGTGCCCTTTTCCAGCGCCGGATAGATGTCGCCGCCGGCGATCTGCTGCGGCACGCCGCCAAGACGCTGCAAAATCTGGCCCGCAATGCCGGCAATGCGCATCTTCAACCCGTTCAGGTCCTGAACCGAATTGATTTCCTTGCGAAACCAGCCGCCCATCTGGGTGCCGGTGTTGCCGCCAGGAAGCATGGTCACATTATATTTCTTGTAGAACTCATTCATCATGTCCAGACCGCCGCCGGTGAGAAACCAGGCGTTGATCATGCGGGCGTTGAGGCCAAAGGGTATCGCCGAGCCAAAGGCAAACGTGGGATCCTTGCCGACGTAATAATAGGAAGCCGTGTGGCACATCTCCACGGTGCCGGCCTGTACGGCGTCCAGCGCCTGAAGCCCAGGCACGATTTCATTCGACGCGAAAACGTGGATCTGGAACTTGCCGTCGGTCATATCCGAAACGGCCCTGGCGAAATCTTCCGCCGCGCCGAAAATAGTATCCAGCGATTTGGGAAAACTTGACGTACAACGCCAGCGCACTTCTGGCGCAGACTGGGCGATGGCTGGAGAAGCAACCGCAGCGCCCACAACGCCTGTGCTGGCGGCCTGCAAAAACTGACGACGCTTCATCGCGTTTTCCTCCCGTGGATCGGCGCAGAACCATTCACGGGCAAAAGAAAACCAGCGCGCCCAGCATCACGCAACAGAAATTACCATTCCCGGCATCATACATTGGTTGGAATGTACAGGATTAAGCTGCCGCCCGCCGCGCCGGCGCTCCCTCATCCGCACGCCATGTCGCGGCCCGTGAACCAGAAGCTGGCTCTCACCGGTTGTGAACGGGGGACCACGCGGCGTCATGGCGCGCGACCGCCAAAATACGCCCGCCCCGCTCCTGGAACACGACCGGCGTGCGCCGTGGCTCCCGGAGAACGCCCACGGCGTCGGGATGCGGAGCAAGCCCCTCTCGCGCCGGATCGCCCGGCGATTCGCCGGTGAAAACGCCATAGCCGCCGGCAAGCGTCAGAAGAACGGCTCCGACCACGGGCGAACGCCGCCCCCCGGCGCGCCGGAGGGCCTGAACGGGGCGACGTTTCACGCCAAGGACAGCCGGGGTGAAACCGGAGACAGGAATATCGTGGCGGCCGGGCATACGCGCCTCCTCTTCCACGCGAATCTGACGCTGGCGGCCGCACGCCCGCAGCCGCGAAGCCTTGTGTATTCGCAAGACCCAGGGCAGCCGCGCCCGGGCGAACCTGCTTTCACATGCTATGAAAACCGTCCCGTCCAGTAAAGCCGGCAACTATCGCGCGCGCCGCGACATCTGCGCGCGCCAAATCATAATTATTCTGAAAAAAATTTTTCTGTCACAGTTTGGTCATTTATAAAATAACCTGCGACAATACGATACAATACGCATGTATCATTCGGGCAGCGGCCGCCGCGTCGCGAATGAAGGGGAGCGCGGACAGGGCTGCCGCCAACGCGCCCGGGCTCTACGCCAGTCCGGCGTCCGCCGCCAGCGTACATGGGCGGAGGTGGCTGCGCGAAGCGGACGCCAGGGCGTCCGGGATGACGACCGGTTCACGGGAAACGCGCCAGGGTTGGCGCATTGCGCGCCCGCGCTTCACTCCACGAAACCAGGATCCTGATTTCCCCGATCATGCCATGGGCTCGGGGCGCCTGGCGGCGAATGCCGGCAGGGTTTGGGCGAATGCCGGCGGAGTCTGGCGGGCTTCGCGATCAGGGAAGCGCGGCGAACCGGGGCGACCCGGCCTGCCCTGACTGGCGCGCTTTGGCTCCGGTCCCAGCCTCCCCCGCCCCTCGCCCGGCGCGACAGACCCGGTGACTTGTGGAGGAGCACCGATCCTGCCCCCCTCCAGACCGTCCTCCCTCCAGCCCCGGTCCCGGCGCGGCAGCTGGGGGCAGACGCGCCTCCTCAGTCGATGACGATGCGCGGCGCCTGGCGGGCCGAGGCGCCTGCGGCCAGGCGGACCGCGACGGCTTCGGCGATGGTCCGGTAAGCCGCGGCGTGCGGTCCTTCCGGCTCCGAGATAACCACGGGGCGGCCGGCGTCCGAGGTTTCGCGGATGGTCATGTGCAGCGGGATCTCACCGAGGAACGGCGCGCCAATACGCTCCGCCTCATGGCGGGCGCCGCCATGGCCGAAAATGTCCGAGCGGGTTCCGCAGGCGGGACAGATGAAGGTGGACATGTTTTCCACCACCCCCAGCACCGGCACATCGACCTTGTCGAACATGGCGACGCCGCGCCGGGCGTCGATCAGGGCCAGGTCCTGCGGCGTGGAGACGATGACCGCGCCTGCCAGCGGCACGTTCTGCGCCATGGTCAGCTGGGCGTCGCCCGTGCCGGGCGGCATATCGACCACCAGCACGTCCAGATCGCCCCAGACCACCTCGCGCAGCAGCTGCTGCAGGGCCGACATCACCATGGGGCCGCGCCAGATGATGGCCGCCTCCGGGTCGACCAGAAAACCGATGGACATCACCTTCACGCCCCACCGCACCGGCGGCTTCAGCATGCGGTTTTCAAGCATCTCCGGCTTTTCTGAAATGCCGAACAGACGCGGCGCCGAGGGGCCGTAGATGTCGGCGTCGAGCAGGCCGACGCTGAGGCCGAGGCCTGCGAGCGCCAGGGCCAGGTTGCAGGCGGTGGTGGACTTGCCGACGCCGCCCTTGCCGCTGGCGACCGCCACGATATGGCGCACGCCAGGAACGGCGGCGCGATTGCGCCCGGCCGCGGCGCGCGAGGCGCCCGGCCCATGGCCGGCCGCGCGCGCGGGCGTCGGGCGTCCACCGGCGCCCGGCGACGCCTCGGCGGTGAGCGCCACCAGGGCGCTGGCGACGCCCGGCAACGCGGCGATGGCCTGCTCTGCCGCCCGGCACAGGGGCTCCATGGCGGCGGCCCGCGCCGGCTCCGTGCGGATCGCCACGTAAACGCGGTCGCCATTGATGGCGACATCCGACATGAGGCCCGTTTCCGGCAACGGCGTCACGCCGTCCGGTCCGGGCACGCGGGCGAGCGCCGCCAGCACCTGGTCCCTGGTGATCATGGCGCTGGTATGAGGCGCCGTCCCCGGGGCGGTCAATGCGTCCGTGGCGCGCGGCTGATGCGTGCTGTCCGGGCGTCGTCGGCGTCCGTCCCAGGGGCGCGCGCCCCTTTGAAGGGGCAGGCGCATGAGGCCGCCAGGCCCCGGCCAGCGAAACACGCCCTGATTCTGGTGGATGCGTGTTCTTCGCCACGACCGGCGGGCCTGCCCGGGATTGTCACGGCGCGGCCCCCAAGGCGCGCCGGTGGCGGGGCGGATATCACCTGCGCGCGGAAAATGCGCTAAACCAAACGCGATTGAATCAATCGACAGGGCAGGATCCCGACGCCAGGCGAACGGGTTTTGCTCCGGCGGACAACAAGGAGGCCGGCATGGCGAAGGCAGCGTTTCTGGGTCTGGGCGTGATGGGCTTTCCCATGGCGGGGCATCTGCAGGCCAGAGGACATGCGGTCACGGTTTACAATCGCACCGCCGCCAAAGCGGACGCGTGGGTTGCCCGTCATGGCGGGCGCGCCGCCGCGACGCCGCGCGAGGCCGCCGCCGGCTGTGATTTCGTGTTCGCCTGCGTCGGCAACGACGACGACCTGCGCCAGGTCACCGTCGGACCGGACGGCGCCTTTCATGGCATGACGCCGGGCGCGATTTTCGTTGACCACACCACCGCCTCCGCCGATGTGGCGCGGGAGCTGGCGACGGAGGCCACGGCCCGTGGACTTGGCTTCATTGATGCGCCGGTGTCGGGCGGCCAGGCCGGGGCGGAGAATGGCGCCCTCACTGTCATGTGCGGCGGCGACGCCGGGCAATACGCCCGGGCGGAGCCTGTCATCGCCAGTTTCGCGCGGGCCTGCCGGCTGATGGGGCCGGCCGGCGCCGGGCAGTTGACCAAGATGGTCAACCAGATCTGCATCGCCGGTCTTGTGCAGGCCCTAGCCGAGGGCGTCAGCTTCGCCCAGCACGCGGGGCTGGACGTGGAAGCGGTGGTGGATGTGATCTCCAAGGGGGCGGCGCAGTCCTGGCAGATGGAGAACCGCCACAAAACCATGAACGCCGGCCAGTTCGACTTCGGCTTCGCCGTCGACTGGATGCGCAAGGACCTGTCGATCTGCCTGGCCGAGGCCCGCCGTAACGGCGCCAGCCTGCCGGTGACGGCATTGGTGGACCAGTTCTACGGCGAGGTGCAGGCGCTGGGCGGAGCTCGCTGGGACACCTCAAGCCTCATCGCCCGCCTGCCGAAGGCCGGAGAGGCCTGAGCAACCTGGCCTGCCTGGCGAACCGGGACCGCCCAGGTTCGCCCGGTTACGGTCAGGTCGCATGGGCTCACACCTCGACGACCAGCCCGTCCCGCGCCAGCATGTAGCCGCGCGCGCGGGCATGGGCGGCCGCTTCTTGCGTCAGCATGCCCGGCCCCATGTGGGTCAGCATGATGCGCCGCGCCCGCAGGCTGCTCCGTTTCGCCTCAATGGTTTCCATATCGAGGTGCGAAGGCACGACGCCGTACCGGCCCTTGCCGCGGCCCATGCATTCGAGGATCAGCAGGTCGGCGCCATCGGCGACGTCAACCAGCGCGTCGGTCCAGGTGGTGTCGCCGGAGAAGGCAAGCAGCCGCTCGCCATGGCGCACCCGCAATGCGGTGGCCGGCGCGCCGGAGGGATGTAGCACCTCGAAGCTTTCCACGGTGAAGCCGGCGATCTCCGTCGGCGTCCGCAACGGCAGGTCATCCACCGACATGGGGAAGCGCCACGCCGTCCGCCATGTGCCGGTGAACATGGCTTCCATCAGCACCGGCAGGCGGGCGGCCATGCCCGGCGGACCCAGCAGTTTCAACGGCCGGCGCCGGTGCGCCTCATACTGGCTGTCCAGCAGCAGGAACGGCAGCCCGCCATAATGGTCGCCGTGCAGATGCGACACCACCACGGCGTCAACATCGGTCGACGCCAGACCCAGCTTCTTCAGGGCGATGAGCGAGGAGGCGCCGAAATCCAGCGCCAGCGTCCGGCCGCTCGCGTGGACCAGGAAGCAGGTGTTGAACCTGCCCCCGGCGCCAAAGGCGTCGCCACATCCGGCGACCGTCACGCGCATGTTCAGGTCGCGCTGGCGCTTGGCCGGGCCGAGACTTCCGCCCGCCAGCGGTTGAAATTCACCAGATCGTCGGGAACAGCGATTTTCGCCACCTTGCCGAAATCAACCACGCAAATGGCGGTGATGTCGGCGATGGAAAACGCATCGCCGGCGATGAAGGCGCGGTTCGCCAGCTCCTGATCCAGCACGCGCATGAAATCCACGGCCTTGAGCTTGTTGGCCTCGCCCCATTCGGCGATCTGCGGCTGCTCCATGCTCGCCATGGCCGGGTTAATGTGGCGGAAGGCGGCGAAGATCGGCTGGGCCAGGTAGAACTCCACGTGGCGGCTCCACATTTCGACCAGCGCCCGCTCCCTGGCGTCGCGGCCAAACAGGGCGGGCTCGGGGTGAAGCTCCTCAAGATAGCGGCAGATCGCCACCGACTCGGCGATCACGGTTCCATCGTCCAGCTCCAGCGCCGGCACCCGCTGCACCGCCGTCACCTTGCGAAAAGCGTCGCCCTTGTGCTCGCCGGTCGCCAGATTGACGGCGACGCGCGGGATGTCGATGTTCTTCTCAGCCATGAAAATGTGCACGCGGCGTGGATTCGGCGTGCGCGGCGTTTCGTAAAGCTTCATCCCTGGCTCCCAATACGGTTCTGGCGTCAGGGGAGCATCACGCCCACGTGAGGTCAACAGGCCAGCAAAGCCCCCGGGATCCCGCCTGCCTTTTCCCCACATGGGCGCGACGCGCCGCGCGCCTGCCGGCCCCGTTCGGCCCTGGAAGCAAAGAAAAAGGGCATGCACCGCGAGGCGACAGGTCGCCATGCCGTGACATGCCCTGAAGTCAGGGGGGTCTCAAGATCGGGGTCGGGACCAGAATGATCCCTGCGATCCCATGCTTAACGCCGACAGCGCCATGAGGTTCCCCAAACCGCAAAACTTCCATGGCCCGGAATGCAAAATTTTGCGCTTATGGCTGGGGCGCCGCCTGGCGCGCATGCAGCTGGGGCATACGTGCTTCCAGTGGCGCGGGCCGGGTCTTCGTACATCACGCCGGGCAGCACCGCGGAACGCGGCCCCAGGGCAAAAGAAAAGGCGCCGCGTGGGGGGAACGCGACGCCTTCAGGGGGGCTGTGTCAAATCTCTACGGAGGTCGTCGGGATTTGATAAACCAACCATACGGCGCCAACGACCTGACGTACGTGCGCCAGCGCACATGACCTTGGGTAAGTAGCGCCTCGACGCAGAGGTCAAATTCAGGCCATGCGTTAAACGCATACCGACCTGGCGGCGGCCATCGCATACGGTGGCGCTGGCGACTGGCCCTAACGTTTGCGGTCGTTGCGGGGATGCAGCCGCCGCCATTCCTGGGGCGTCATGAACTGCCCGGCCCATATGCCGCGCCGGGCGGCGCGCGCCTCCGCCTCTTCGCGCCCGTAGGCGCCATAGGACACGGCCATGCCGTCGCGGACCAGGGCGGCGTTGACCTCCTCTCCGACGACAGAGCAGACGGCCAGGGTGCGGCCGTAGCGATCCAGCCCCTGGCTTCGGCAACTCGCATCGGCGCGGCCGAGACGCGCGGCCAGAAAACTGCGGGCGGCCTCGCCACAGTTCCAGCTCTGGCCATTACGTTCGCAGGTCTGGCGCAGTTCGGGCGCATCCAGCCCGGCGAGCCGGATCTCGACGCCATTGAGGCGCACGGAATCGCCATCAACGGCGCGCGCCCGCCCCTGCAGCAGTTCGCCCTTTTCTTTTTCGGGCAGCATGGTGACGACAGCGGCGCACGCGGCCAGCAGCGACACCGCAAGCAGCAGATCAGCGGCGCTGAAACGCCTGGGGGAGAAAATCGCCCCCCGGCGCATCCGGCGGCTCACCCGGCGTCGCCCTTGCCGGAGACGCCGGCCGTCGCAAAGGTCGCCATGTCGTTATGACAGGCGACAGCGGCGCGGATGACGCCGGCGGCCAGGGCCGCGCCGGTGCCTTCGCCGAGGCGCATGCCCAGATCGAGGATCGGCTTCTTGCCAAGCCGCTCGAGAACGTCGGCGTGGGCGCCCTCGGCGGAGCAGTGGCCGGCGACGCAATGATCGATCAGCGTCGGCTCCAGCGCGTGCAGGATGGCGGCGGCGGCGGTGATGACGTAACCGTCGATCACCACCGGAATACGCTGGGCCCGCGCCGCCAGAATGGCGCCGGCGGTGGCCGCGATCTCCCGGCCGCCGATACGGCGCAGAATTTCCAGCGGGTCCTTCAGATTGGCTCCATGGTGGGCCAGGGCCGCCTCAACAGCGGCGACCTTGCGCGCCATGCCGGCGTTATCGAGACCACTGCCGCGCCCGACCCAATGGGCGGCCTCGCCGCCATAGAGCGCGGCGAAGATGGCGGCGGCGACGGTGGTGTTGCCGATGCCCAGTTCGCCCAGACATAGCAGATCGGTTCCACCAGCAATCGCCTCCATGCCGAAGGCCATGGTGGCGACGCAGGACTTCTCGTCCAGCGCATCCTCACAGGTTATGTCGCCGGTCGGCACGTCCAGCGCCAGATCGAACACCTTGAAGCCAAGATCGTACGCGGCGCAAATCTGGTTGATCGCCGCGCCGCCGGCGGCGAAGTTCTCCAGCATCTGCCGGGTGACGCTCTGGGGATAGGCCGAGACGCCGCGCGCGGTCACGCCGTGATTGCCCGCGAACACACACACCACCGGGCGATTGACCGACGGCTTTGAACGCCCCTGCCAGGCGGCCAGCCATTCCACCAGCGACTCAAGCCGCCCCAGCGATCCCGCCGGCTTGGTCAGCTCCGCGTCACGTTCACGAACATTGGCCGCGGCGTCCACGTCCGGGCCCGGCAATTCACGGATCATGTGGCGGATGTCGTCGAACGGAAGTCCGGTAAAGCTGGCGGCCATGGCGTCCCTGCGGAAAAACACGCCAGACAATCAGGCGCGGCGCGCCCGGGAGGGGCGCATGACAGTGGGGCGCCAACTGGCGCCGGATGGGCGCAGCTATACCTGCGTGGGCCGGCGAGGTGAAGCCTCATGCTGGCGCGCGACGTTTCCGCCGGGGCGATGCGCTGTCGCCGGATGAGATTTCGCCGGCCGCGCATCACCGGCCACATTGCTGTCAGCGACAGCGCGCCTGATCAGATCGCGTTAACCGGGCGCCGCCAACCGGGGATAGGCGGCGCCGTGAAACCAGCGTCCAGTGAGCGCTCATAACCCGCTGGAAGGTTTCCCATGTTCCGACTTGTCATTATCGGCGTCGCCGCCACGCTGGCCGCGACAGCAGCGCAGGCTCGCGCGCCTGGCCAGGTATTCGGCTTTGGAGACAGCCTTGTCGACAATGGCAATGTCTACCACGCCACCGGGGACCGGGAGCCCGCGTCGCCCCCCTATTTCCACGGCCGCTACTCCAATGGCCCAACCTTTGTCGAGAACCTGCCTGGCCTCATCGGCATGGGCTGGAGCGCTGGCAATGATCTGGCTTATGGCGGCGCCACATCGGGCGCGACGGTCAATGAGGCGCCTGGCCTGCCGGGCTTCACCGCGCAGATCGCGAAGTTCGCCGCGGGCGGCGGACGGTTTTCCGCCTCCGACCTGCCGGTGACCTGGGTTGGCGCCAACGACTATATCGACGCGGCGCGGGCCCATATCCTGGATCTGCTGTTTGGCGACGACGCGGAGCGACGCGCCATTTTCGAGCCAGTGGTGCGGAGCACGGTGACCAATATCGTCCAGGGCGTCGGCAGCATGTTCGCGCTTGGGGCCCGGCGCGCGGTCATTCTTGGCCTGCCGCCGCTTGGCAAGGCGCCCATCCTGAATGGCGGGCCGCTGGGCGACATGGCTGACGCCGTGAGCGCCGCGCACAACCAGGCGCTGTTGCAGGGGCTGCAGCTTCTCAACGCCCGCACCGGGATGAACCTCTATTTTATCAACGCGGATATGGCGTTCCGCATGTTCCTGGCTGATCCCCACCGCTATGGCTTTGACGACACCGTAAACGCCTGCATGGGCGACCCGGCTTGCGCGAAGGCGCCCGCGGATGTCCAGAACCGGCATATCTTCTTCGACGACCTGCACCCGACGGCGGCGACGCACCGGCTTATCGCCCGGATCATCGCCAACCAGGTGAACGCCGGCGCCGGCCTTGACCGGCCCGGACGGGACAGCGTGGCGGCCGCCGAAGCTTTCAGCCGCTCCATATTGTGGGGAGCGGCGCGCAAGATGACCCCGACGGGGCCCTCGCAACTGGCCGGGCCGAGCTTTTTCAGCTTCGCCAGCGGCGAGCTTTCCCGCGCCCGCGCGCCGCAGGCCGGAGACAGCGAGCGTTATCGGGGCGAGCGCCAGTCGCTTGCCGCGGGCTTCGGCGTGGACTTCAACCAGTACTGGCGGGCGGGCATCGCCCTTGGCGGCGATGATCTGCAATCCTCAGCGGCGATCAGCCGGCAGAAGGGCGACGCCCTGCACGCGGCGCTGTTCGCCGGCGTTGACTACCAGGGCTGGTTCGCCAGCGCGGTGCTTGGCGTCAACCACAGCAACCTGAAAACAACGCGCGCAGGCCTGCTGGCCGGCGATCTCATCACCGGCGCCCCGAAAGGCACAGGCTATACGCTGGCCGTGGAGACAGGGCGGCGCTTCGATATCGGCGGCGGTCTGACGCTGGCGCCAATCGCCGGCGTGCGCCATACCGGTTACAGGATGAAGGGCTATGACGAGCACGGCCTGCCCCTGCTGACCCAGGCTGTCGGGCAGGACCGGCTTGACCGCACCGTGCTGGACGCGGGACTGCAACTGTCGGGCGGCTGGTATACAACGACCGCTTTCGGCGATCTTGTCGTGTCGCCAACAGCCGATCTGCGCATCGCGATCGCGCCGGATGCTTCGGAGCATACGGTTAGCGCGTCATTTCACAGCGCGCCAGGCCTGGTGATCCGCAACCGGACGCCCGCCGAACGGGCCGCATTCGGCGAACTGAAACTCGGCCTCAACGTGATGCTCGCCGGCTTCATCAGCAACGACCTCTCCGTGACGACAACAATCGGCCGGGATGGGCGGCAGGAGCAGGCGCTGACCGACCGCCTGACGATGCGTTTCTGACGTCGCGCGCCCAATGGCGCCGCCCGCTGCCGGCAGGGAGCGGAGGCGCCAGATCATGGGGCGGCCAGCAGGCGGCGCCGGCGCGCGCGACACGGTCCGGCCCCGCGGAACCGGCGCACGGTTCAGCGGGTCTGGTGAAGCGCCATGTGCAGGGCGCCGGACAGAAACGCTCCCACCGTTAACGCCTCCACCCGTCCTACAGCCGCAGCAGGTAGGAGTGCCGCCCCTCCAGCACCAGTTCGCCCTTCTGGTTCTCCACCGTGGCGCGCATGTGAACCAGGCCCGTGGTGCGCTGGCGAACCAGTTCGGTGATCTCCAGCAGCGGATACAGGGTGTCGTCCGGAAACACGCCCTTGAGGAATTTGGCCTGCACCTCGACAAAGCCAATCAGCTTCGGGCCAATCACGTGCGGGAAAAGCCCCGCCCCCGCCGCCGTGGCGCTCAACACCTGAAGGCCATGGGCCAGCAGATCCGGGTGGCCGGTCGCCTGGCAATAGGCCCTGTCGTAGTGGATCGGGTGATTGTCGCCGCTCACCACCTGAAACGCAGAAAAGTGCGCCATCGTTATGGTGCGCGCCGGGCACGGATAACGTTCGCCCACCTTCAGCTCATCAAACCCGCGCAGCGGAACAAGCGGCCGCGATAGCGGATCGAACTCCGGTTGCCGCCCCGCATCGGCGTACGCTGCATCGACCATGGCGTTCTCCCTGTTTCGCCGGCGAACCGGTCGTTCAGCGCCGGATCACCCTGATTTTTTGTCTGAGGCGACTTCCCCACAGGCGAACATGATCGCCGCTGGCAATGCCTGTTGGCGAGACTGCCAGCCTTGCCGGCGAGCGGCAACCGCCCTACTGCGCCGCGACACGCGCCGGGAAAGGCCGCACCATGTTCATGGCGTCGATGAGCACCTGCCGGTCTGCGCCAGGCCTTGTGGCGTGCGTGGCGAGATGGCGACGGAAAGCCCGGGCGCCCGGCTGCCCGGGAAACAGCCCCAGCAGGTGACGGGTGATCTGCGACAGGCGCAGACCCGCTTGCAGACGCTCATCAATATAGGGCAGCAGCGCCTCAAGGGCGTCGCGCTCGCCAGCCACAGGCGCCGCCTCGCCGAACAGTTCGGGATCGACCTGCAACAGCTGCCCCGGATTTTGGTACGCGGCGCGCCCCAGCATGACGCCGTCGAGCGCCGTCAACTGCGTTTTCGCGGCGTCGATCGATACAAGGCCGCCATTGAGGATGACCGGCAGATCGGGCCAGGCCTGCTTCAGACGATGGACGCGATCGTAATCGAGCGGCGGAATATCCCGGTTTTCCTTCGGCGACAGCCCCTGCAGCCACGCCTTGCGCGCATGCACGATGAGGGCGTCGACGCCGGCGGCGACCACCGCGCGGGTCAGTTCCTCAAGGGCAACTTCGGGGTCCTGATCATCGACGCCAATGCGGCACTTCACGGTGACAGGGATGGGCGCCGCCGCCTTCATGGCGGCGACGCAATCGCCCACCAGCTCCGGCTGCCGCATCAGACAGGCGCCAAAGGCCCCATCCTGCACCCGATCTGACGGGCAGCCTACGTTGAGGTTGACCTCGTCATAGCCAAGGTCAGCGCAAACGCGGGCGCACTGCGCCAACGCCGCCGGATCGTTGCCCCCCAGCTGGATGGCGACCGGATGCTCCTGCCGGCTGTACCCCAGCAACCGCGCCCGGTCGCCATGAATGATGGCGCCGGTGGTGATCATCTCCGTATACAGACGGGCGCGACGGCTCAGCAGCCGGTGAAAAAACCGGCATTCCCGATCCGACCAATCGATCATCGGAGCCACGCAGAAGCGCCACGGCGAGGGATTGGCGGGAATCGTTGGCTTTCCTTGGGTTTGCGGCTGAGGCGCGGTGTCGTTCATGGTGCGTATGGCTGCGTATTTTACCGTTTTCAGGGGCATTTTTTCGGGTTAGGTATCACATTGTGACACCGGCGCGGGGCACGTGATACCGACATGGGAACCGTCGTGGGGCGGAAGCCCAGAGGGCTTTATTATCTACCGGCGACGATCCTATCAAACGCCAGAGCAGGGTCGTTTACCGCGAGAATCAGACCTTTGACAGGCGTCAGCTTGCCCCTGCCTGGATCACCAGGCAGGGGGCAAGCTGCGCGAGCCCGACGCGCTGGAGCGGGCTTCCAGGCTGATCATAACGGTGGCCAACGCCATCAACCGGTTCACCATCAAGAACAGGCGCCCCCTCGGCCGATCGCCGCATATAGGTCATGGACTTTCTGAGCAAGTCCGAATTTGGCCAGACTCGGTGCGACGACGTCACCAGCCAGCGCACCGTCGATTTTGCCAGCGAGCTTGTCAGGACGGGGAAAACGTCCACTGTCACCGGTTACCTCAGCGGCCTGTCCGCCGTGATGGACGTCGCGAAGCCCACATGGGGCTACCAGCTGGACAAGCACGCCATGGCCAACGTGATGGCCGTGGTCCAGCGTCTCGGCCTGATCGCCAGAAGCTACGAGCGGGAACAGCGCCCTACCCTCGAAGAGCTTGACAGGCTGATGCCGCACTTAGGTTGGGGACTCAATCAGGTCCACTCGCTCACGACAGCGACAGGCGCTATGGCTGACAAGAAATTTTGTGCCAGCCGATCGTACTTGTCGCGATCCGTCGCCAGTATTTTAGTCTGCAGAAAAGGCGTTCGATGACATTGCGCCTTCTGTAAATCTTGCTGTCCAGTGGATATGGGGTGCGCCGGGCATGGGTTGATGGAATGACTGCCGTCGTTCGCCGTGACCGGAGCCAGTTCCTCTGACTTTCCGCATCATGAGCCCTGTCCGCGAGAAGGCGTCTTGTAGCGCCTGCGGCTTCCGGCGGTGGAATGGCCATGGAGATGTCGGCCACATTGCCCGGCGTCAGCGCCAAGGCGACCGGTCGCCCGCAATGATCGGCCAGACCATGGATCTTGCCCGTTCTTCCGCCGCGAGAGACGCCAATCGCTTGCGCCCACGCCCCCCTTTATGCCCCTGGGCAGAGCGGCGGGCCTTGACGTAGGTGCTGTCGGCTTCTGTCAGCTTCAAACGCAAACGGGCGATCTCGCGCGCGGCGTCACCGACCAGCGTGTGAACGTGGCCATCGTCGCGAGCGCTACCCCCGCAAGCATTAGACCGCCAGAGCCTGAGCGCCTCCGCCCTGCCGCAACCATGAAATGTGCCATGAGGGCGGCGAAATCGGGCAAAAATGGCCTTAAATCCGACCAACCGGCTGACGGCGGTCACCGCACGCGCCGCAAATGAAAAAGCCCGCGACATCGCGGGCTTGGCTCAATGAGCCAGGTTTTTCTGATTTAATTCCTAGGTAAATAGGAGAAAAACTTCACTCCCACTCAATCGTGCCCGGTGGCTTGGCGGTGATGTCGTAGGTGACGCGGTTGATGCCTTTTACTTCATTGACGATGCGGGTGGAAACCTGGCCGAGGAATTTCATGTCGAACGGGTAGAAGTCCGCTGTCATGCCGTCCACCGAGGTCACCGCGCGCAGGGCGCAGACGTAGTCGTAGGTGCGGCCGTCGCCCATGACGCCGACGCTGCGCACCGGCAGCAGCACCACGAACGCCTGCCAGATGTCATCGTAGAGGCCGGCCTTGCGAATCTCGTCGATATAGATGGCGTCGGCCTGGCGCAGGATGTCGCACTTCTCGCGGGTCACTTCGCCCGGGCAGCGGATGGCGAGGCCAGGCCCCGGGAACGGGTGGCGACCGATGAAGGCGTCGGGCAGGCCAAGCTCGCGGCCGAGGGCGCGCACTTCGTCCTTGAACAGCTCGCGCAGCGGCTCGACCAGCTTCAGGTTCATGCGCGCCGGCAGCCCGCCGACGTTGTGGTGGCTCTTGATGGTGACCGACGGGCCGCCAGTGAAGGAGACGCTCTCGATCACGTCTGGATACAGGGTGCCCTGGGCCAGGAACTCCGGCGCGCCGCCCTGGGACGCGGCGATTTTCTTCGCTTCCGCGTCGAACACGTCAATGAACAGGCCGCCGATGATCTTGCGCTTCTGCTCCGGGTCGCTGACGCCAGCCAGCTTGCCGAGGAACAGCTCCTCCGCCTGCACGTGCACCAGCGGGATGTTGTAGTGCTCACGGAACAGGTTGACGACCCAGTCCGCCTCGCCCATGCGCATCAGGCCGTGGTCGACCAGCACGCAGGTGAGCTGGTCGCCGATGGCCTGGTGAATCAGCACGGCGGCGACCGCCGAGTCGACGCCGCCAGACAGGGCGCACAGCACGCGGCCCTGCCCAACCTGGGCGCGGATGCGGGCGATCGCTTCCTCGCGGAAAGCGCTCATCGTCCAGTCGCCGGTGCAGCCGGCGATACGGCGGACAAAATTGCGGATCAGCCGCGCGCCATCGGGCGTGTGAATCACTTCCAGATGGAATTGCACGCCATAGTAATGGCGCGTCTCATCGGCGATGGCGGCGTGCGGCGCATTCTCCGACGCAGCGATGACCTGGAAGCCTTCCGGCAGGCGGGTGACGCGATCGCCGTGGCTCATCCACACCGGATAGCGGTTGCCCAGGCTCCAGACGCCGTCGAACAGCACCGAATCCGCCACGACCTCGACCTCGGCGCGGCCGAATTCACGATGGTGGCCGCCCTCCACCACGCCGCCCAGCTGCCGGGCCATGGTCTGCTCGCCATAGCAGATGCCCAGCACGGGCACGCCCGACTCAAAAATCTCGCGCGGCGCTTCCGGCGCGTTGTCATCCAGCACCGAGCAGGGGCCGCCCGAGAGGATCACTGCCTTCGGCTGCATGCGCGCGAAGGCTTCGGCGGCGCTCTGGAATGGCACAACCTCGGAATAGACCCCCTCCTCGCGCACGCGGCGGGCGATGAGCTGAGTCACCTGGCTGCCGAAATCGACAATCAGGATCTTCTCGTGAATGCCTTCGGCGGGGGCGGCGGGGGCTTGTGCGTTCATGGGGCGGTCAGACCATCGTGTGGGGCCGGGAAACAGGCCTTCCAGAAAGAAAGGCCTTCTAGAACAAAATCCGGGTAACAGGAACCGTCAGGCGCGAACCAGGGCGGCGACATAAAAGCCGTCGGTCCCGGCGCGCGCCGGCGTGAGTTGCAGGGCGCCGCCGGCGCGTTCATGCCCAGGGCGGCCAAAACCGGTTTCCGCCAGCGGCGCGGGCGTGAACGCGGGGTGCTCCTGCAGGAACCGCGCCACGGCGTCGTCATTCTCCTCTGGCAGCAGCGAACAGGTGATGTAAACGAGGCGGCCGCCGGGGCGCGTCAGGGCGGCGGCGCGCGCCAGCACCACCTGCTGGTCCTTCACCCGCTCGGCCAGCCCGCCGGGGCGCAGGCGCCACTTGGCGTCCGGGTTGCGCCGCCAGGTGCCGGTTCCCGTGCACGGGGCGTCAACCAGCACCAGATCGGCCTGGCCGGCAATATCCTCCAGCGGCTCCGGCCCGCCGGGCTGCCAGCGTCCGCGCGGCGCGCGCACCTCGACGCAGGTCGCGCCGGAACGGTCGAGACGGTCATAAATCGCCGACAGGCGGCGGCCGTCCACGTCGGTGGCCAGCAGCCGCCCCTGATTCTGCATCATGGCGGCGAGCGCCAGGGTTTTGCCGCCGGCTCCGGCGCAGAGGTCAACCACCGTCTGGCCAGGGCGGGCGCCGCTGTAGAGCGCCGCCATCTGCGAGCCCTCGTCCTGCACCTCGAACCAGCCGCGGACGAAACCCTCTTCACCCTGCAGCGACTGGCCACGACCATCCGGCGGCGGCGGCAGGCGAATGGCGTCCGGCGCGTGGGGAGCCGGGACGGCGCCCATCCACGACAGGGCCTCCAGCACCTTCGCCGGTTCGGCCTTTAGCGTGTTGACGCGAATATCGACCGGAGCGCGCCCCACCAGCGCGTGCATCTCGGCGAGCACCGCGGCCTCATCACCGAAGGCGCGCAGCAGCGAGGGGCCGATCCACTCGGGGAAATCGCCGCGCACATGCATGGGGGCCTTGCCGAGGCGCTCCCAGCCATTGGCCAGGGCGTCCAGCTCCCCGGCGGAGAGTGGCGGCGGGGCGTAGCCGGCGCCGGAAAACAGGGCGGCGATCTGCTCGCTGTTCATGGCGCGCTCCAGCGCCAGCATGCCGATCACCGTGGCGCGCGCGCCTGTGTCGCCCATGGCGAAGCCGGCCGAGAGACGACGGCGCAAACAGTCGTAGACCAGCGAGGCGATGGCGGCGCGGTCCTTGGAGCCGGCGAAGCGGTGCGCCAGGCCCCAGTCGCGCAGGGCGTCGGGCGCCGGGCGCCGGCGGGCTTCGATATCGGCCACCACCTCGATGGCGGCGCTTATACGGGCTCCTGGCGTCATCCGGCGGCAAAAAGGATACGCACGGCGAAGATCCCCCACATGATAATCAGGACAAAGACGCTGACGCCAAAGGCGGCGCCGCGCGCCAGCATGCGGCCGCCACGCACGTGGATGGCGGCCTGGACGATCCGGGCGACCACATAGACCCACTCCAGCACGACGAACAGCAGGTCCGCCTTGCGGGTGATCAGGGCCAGAATCACCAGCGCATAGAACAGCGCCGGCATGGCCAGGGCGTTGCCATAGGCGTTGTTGAGGCGGCGCGCGTCATCCGGCCAGTTGTCCGGGTTGAGCGTAACGTCGCGCTCACGCACCTCGCCGTGGTTTAGCGCCCGCCGGCGGCTGCCCGCCAGCATGAACAGCAGGACGAAGGTCAGGATTACCAGCACGAAAACCGGAAGCAGGATTGCCTGTACGCTCATGTCATCCCCCCGCTGGCGGAGCAGGCGCGGCGCGCCTCCGTGGAAGCGGACGCCCTGCCCTCATGTGACGATGACCTCAGGTCCGCGTCGGGTAGTTCGGGCTCTCCCGCGTGATGGTCACATCATGCACGTGGCTCTCGCGCAGGCCAGCGCTGGTGATGCGCACGAACTCGGATTTTTCGCGGAAATCGCGGAGGTTGGCGGCCCCGACATAGCCCATGGCGGCGCGCAGGCCGCCGACCAGCTGGTGCAGCACGGCCGACACCGGCCCCTTGTAGGCCACCTGCCCCTCGATGCCTTCCGGCACCAGCTTCAGGGTGTCCTTGATGTCCTGCTGGAAATAGCGGTCGGCCGAGCCGCGCGCCATGGCGCCGACGGAGCCCATGCCGCGATAGGACTTGTAGGAGCGGCCCTGGTAGAGGAACACCTCGCCGGGGCTCTCCTCGGTGCCGGCCAGCAGCGAACCCATCATGGCGCATTCGGCGCCGGCGGCGAGCGCCTTGGCGAGGTCGCCGGAATATTTGATGCCGCCATCGGCGATGACCGGAATGTCAGCTTTCGCGGCGACTTCAGCGGCGTCGAGAATGGCGGTGAGCTGCGGCACGCCGACGCCGGCGACGATGCGGGTGGTGCAGATGGAGCCCGGACCAATGCCGATCTTCACGGCGTCTGCGCCGGCGTCGATCAGCGCCTGACAACCGGCCGCGGTGGCGACGTTGCCGGCGATGACCTGCACGCCGTTGGAGGCCTTCTTGATGCGGCTGACCGACTCAAGCACGCCGCTGGAATGGCCGTGGGCGGTGTCGACGACCAGCAGGTCAACGCCAGCGTCGATCAGCATTTCAGCGCGGAGGAAGCCCTGCGCGCCGGTGGTGGTGGCGGCGGCGACGCGCAGGCGGCCGCGCGCATCCTTGACCGCCTGCGGATAGGCGACCTGCTTCTCCATGTCCTTGACGGTGATGAGGCCAATGCAACGGTAGGCGTCATCCACCACCAGCAGCTTCTCGATGCGGAACTGGTGCAGCAGGCGCTTGGCTTCGGCCTGGTCCACGCCCTCGCGCACCGTGATCAGCCGCTCCTTGGTCATCAGCTCGGAGACCGGCTGGGCGGTGTTGGTGGCGAAGCGGACATCGCGGTTGGTGAGAATGCCGACCAGCTTGCCCTTTTGGCCGCCTGGGGCGCGCTCCACCACCGGAATGCCGGAGATGCCGTGGCGCTTCATCAGTTCGAAAGCGTCGGCCAGGGTTTCGTCCGGGTGGATGGTGACCGGGTCGACCACCATGCCGGATTCGTATTTCTTGACGCGGCGGACCTCGTTGGCCTGCTCTTCCGGGTCATAGTTGCGGTGGATGACGCCGATGCCGCCGAGCTGGGCCATGGCGATGGCCATGCTGGAGCCGGTGACCGTGTCCATGGCCGAGGAAATGATCGGAATATTAAGCGAAACGGTGCGCGTCAGGCGGGTGGCGACATTGACGTCGCCGGGAAGCACTTCGGATGGGCCGGGTTGCAGCAACACGTCATCGAAGGTGAGACCTTCACGAAAACGCCCGCCATTGTCGATTTTCACCATGGTCAACTTCCGATCCGGTCCGGCGTCCCGTCTGGCGGCGGGCGCGCTGGCCGCCGTCGTTCAGGCCCAACCTGTTGTGTGGGATCGATTCCCTGTCGCCTGGCCCGATGGGCTGGCGGGAATGGTCCCAGCGAAATAATGATGCGCCCCCGCCTGCCGGGCAATCGCGTTAATTCCCGGCGACCCGGCGTCAGCAAGTGAGCGAAGTTGACGCCGGCCCTTAGCACAGCAAATCCGTTCGTGCAAAAATTCCTTTACAGTTTGTTGACATGGCTGTGGGCGCGCCACGGCTCCAGAAGGCAAAAACGCCTGGACGGCGCGCGCCGCCAACGGAGCTTTTGCATTCGCCGCCGGGGTTTCCGCTGCCCCAAGGCCATGCAGGACAGGCGCGCCATGACAAGACCATAGCGGAGGGCCATGCGTTGCAAGCCTGGCTGCAATCCCCGATCCGCATGGACCTGATATGCGCCGCGCCACAATCACCGTTATGGTGCAGGCGCTTTTCACAACGCCGCCGGCGCATCCATGATAACCTGGCTCGCGCTCATCTTTCTGGAGGCAACAGCCCGTGAAGCGCTCGGTCCTGACGCCCCTCATCGTCGCCTGCGCCCTGTTTATGGAGAACACCGATTCCACGGTGATCGCCACCTCCCTGCCCGCCATCGCCGGCGATATCGGCGTCAGCCCGATCGCGCTGAAACTGGCGCTAACCTCCTACATGGTGTCGCTGGCGGTGTTCATTCCCATCAGCGGCTGGATGGCGGACCGCTTCGGCGCGCGCACGGTTTTCCGGCTGGCGATGGTGGTGTTCATGGCCGGCTCGCTGGCCTGCGGCATGGCCAATTCGCTGGAAGGTTTCGTGATGGCGCGCTTCCTGCAGGGCATGGGCGGCGCCATGATGGTGCCCGTGGGGCGGCTGGTGCTGCTGCGCACCGTGCCCAAGACGGAGCTGGTTTCGGCGCTGGCTTACCTCACGATTCCGGCGCTGGTCGGCCCCGTGGTCGGCCCGCCGCTCGGCGGCTTCATCACCACCTGGCTTAACTGGCGGTGGATCTTCCTGATCAATATCCCGATTGGAATCATCGGCGTCATTCTCGCCAGCATCTTCATCGAAAACGTGCGGGAGGAGGATGTCGCGCCCCTCGACGTGCCAGGTTTCCTGCTCGCGGGCAGCGGCCTCGCCACGCTGATGCTGGCGTTTTCCAGCGGCGGCGGCCACCTGATTTCACCGCCGCTGGCCATCGGCCTTGGCGGACTGGGCGTCGCCCTGCTCGGCCTGTATCTGGCCCATGCGCGGCGGGTGGCGACGCCCGTGCTGAAGCTGTCGCTGCTGCGCATCAACACCTTCCGGGTCAGCGTCTATTCCGGCTCGCTGTTCAGGATTGGCGCGGGGGCGATTCCCTTTCTGCTGCCGCTGATGCTGCAAGCGGGCTTTGGCATGACGCCGGCGCATTCGGGCATGATCACCTTCGTCTCGGCGGTGGGCGCGCTGTTCACCAAAACCCTGGCGACCCGCATCCTGCGCCGCTTCGGTTTCCGCTCGGTGCTGGGCTTCAACCTGGTGCTGGCTTCGGCCTTTGTCGCAAGCTACGGCCTGTTTACCGCGACGACGCCGCTGGCGGTGATGCTGGGAACGCTGTTCCTTGGCGGCTGTTTGCGCTCGATGCAGTTCACCGCCTTCAACGCCATCGCCTACGCCGACATCGAACCGAAGGACATGAGCTTCGCCACCAGCCTGTATGCGGTGGCGCAGCAGCTCTCGCTCGCCGTTGGCGTGGCCCTGGGCGCGGCGGCGCTGCAGATTTCGGCGCTGCTGCGCAGCGGCCAGCCCGACGCCATCGCAGCGCAGGATTTCATGCCGGCGTTCCTTTGCGTCGGCGTGGTTTCAGCCCTGGGCGTGTTGCTGATCCCCAGCCTCGCGCCCAACGCCGGCGCGGAAATGTCCGGCCATGTCAGCCGCCGCAAGGTCCGCGATTCCGCCGGCGACGGCACGGCGCGCCGGGCCACCGCCGAGGCGGTGCAGCAACATCCGCGCGCCGGCGAGGGCTGACACGGCCGGATTTGCATGATGGCCCGGGGAAGAAAGCCACCGCGCGGTCGCGGGGGTATGCCAGACAGCGAACGCGCCGATGCATCCGCGATCGGCAACCAGGTCTGTATGGGGCATGTTTTTGCAGGAATGCCTTGCGCCGCCTGGCGCTTTATCCAGGCGGTCCGCTTCACGGGGTTTTGGCGTTATTCCGCATCCCAGTGACCCGCGGCGCGCGGATCATCGTCCGGGTCCTCGCCTGCGCCCAACGCCCCCTGGCCGCGATAGCCGGTGGCCAACACGTACAGCTCCGATGAGCCGGCCCGGCTGGCGGCGGGCTTGACGTGGCGCACCACGGCGAAATCGCGTTTGAGATTGGCCAGCAAGGTATTCTCCGTGCCCCCCTGGAACACCTTGGCGAGGAACACGCCGCCAGGCGCCAGCACCTCGCGGGCGAACTCGATGGCCACTTCAGCCAGGCCGACGATGCGCAGGTGATCGGTCTTTTTATGGCCGGTGGTGTTGGCGGCCATGTCAGACATGACGATATCGGCCGGGCCGCCCAACATCTGCATCAGCAGGCCGGGAGCTTCGGGGGCCAGAAAATCCATCTGCACGGCTTCGACGCCAGGCAGGCCGTCGATCGGCAACAGGTCAATGCCGACGACGCGGCCCACGGGCGCGCCCGGTTTCGGCTCCGCCGCGCCGACGCGCTGCGCCGCCACCTGGCTCCAGCCGCCAGGCGCCGCGCCAAGGTCGATCACCCGCTGGCCCGGTTTCAGCAGCTTGTAGCGATCATCGATCTCCAGCAGCTTGAAGGCGGCGCGCGAGCGGTAGCCCTCGCGTTTGGCGCGCTCGACATAGGGATCGTTGAGATGGCGCTCCAGCCATTTCTGCGACGCTGTCGTGCGCTTCTTCGCGGTTTTCAGGCGCACCTTGAGATTGCGCTGGCCGCCCTTGTCCGATGCACCGCTCATAACCTGATCACCTGAATTGTCCAAATACGCGCCGGCAGATCGCAGTGCTCTAGAGCATTTTTGCGAAAAATGGAGCCCGCTTTCCGTAAAGCGGCCGCGTCCTGGCCGGGAGACCGGGCGTTTCCCGCGCACCGGCTCTCCCTGAAACAAAATCCGTTCATGTCAAACCGCGGCGTCGTTCCACCTTGCCGGACCGCCGCACCGTGCGCGTTTCTGGCGGCACCATGCGAGCCCCTCAAGGCAGCGCGCGTCGCTTCAGCGCCGGCCCGCCGGGCCCGCCGTCGCCACCCGCAACATGCCGTCCTCGCGCATCATCGACATCAGGATGCCCTCGCGCAGCCCGCGATCGGCGATGCGCAGCCTGGGCGCAGGAAAGCAGCGCCGCAGGGCGTCGAGGATGGCGCAGCCGGCGAGCACCAGATCGGCCCTGTCATTGCCGATGCAGGCGTTGGCGGCGCGCTCGCGAAAGCTGCTGCGGCGCAGATGGTGGACGACGCGATTGACATTGCGGTCGCTCATCCACAAACCATCGACCCGCCGCCGGTCATAGCGCGGCAGGCGCAGATGCACCCCGGCGATGGTGGTGACGGTGCCGGAGGTGCCAAGCAGATGGAAACCCTCGCGCGCCGCGGCCCAGCCGACCCGCTCGCGGAACGGATCGAGCAGCGCCAGCACCTCATCGACCATCGCCCGGTAGACGGCTGGCGTCACCGTCCTGCCGCCGTGACGCTCGGCCAGGGTCACCACGCCGACGGGCAGCGACACCCAGTCGGCGATGCTCTGGCACGGGTCATTCATGGTGGAAACGCCGCGCCCGACCAGGCAGGCCACTTCCGTGGAGCCGCCGCCGATGTCGAACACCAGCAGCGCCTCCGACGCCGGATCGGCAAGGCTGGCGCAACCGGAAACCGCCAGAAACGCCTCGGTGCGCCTGTCGACCACCTCCAGCTGCAGGCCGGTTTCGGTGAGAACCCGGTTAATGAAATCGGCGCCGTTCAGGGCCGACCGGCAAGCTTCGGTCGCCACCAGGCGGGCGCGGGCCACATGACGGTGATCCATCTTGGCGCCGCAGACCCGCAGGGCCTCGATCGAACGCTGGATGGCGCTTTCCGCCAGGGCGCCGGTGCTGCCCAGTCCCTCGCCCAACCGGACGATGCGCGAAAAGGCGTCGACCACGCGAAAGCCGGTTTCGCCCGGCTCGGCGATCAGCAGGCGGCAATTGTTGGTGCCAAGATCCAGCGCGGCGTAGGCGACGCCAGGCTGTCGCGCATCCGCCTCCGCGCCGCGCCCACGCCGGCGCAGGGCCTCACCAGACCCGCGCCACGGGCCGCCCCGGCGCTGCGACCCTCCGGGCCGGGCCGGACGCTCTTGCCGAAGTTGTTCTTGTCGGGGGTGGTCTTGCCGGAGTTGCTCGTGTTTGGCCTGTTTTGCCTGGGCGCCGTCATGGCTGACGGGCGTGGCCGCCCGCAAGGCGTCTCCACGCGCCGAATCATGCGCGCCAGGCGCCGTCATGGCGGCATGACGACGGGCGGCAACAGGCTCCCGCCACGCAGGCCGGCCGGGGCCGCCATCCTGTGCGCCGCCATTTTCCGCAACTGTAACGGAAACGGCGCACGCGCCATTGGCGCCTGCATCGTCCATCGCCGACACTGTTCGATCCTTCACAGATCAGGGCGCGCCGCATGAGGCGCGCAAGTTGGCTTTAGCGTAAACGCTGCCCTGCCCGGCGCCAAGCGCCGTGATCCCGACCTTGATCTGAATTTCGAGGCATTTACGGTCTGTCCATTCCAGGTGAATCAGATAGCCGTACGGTCACGGCCGAAGCGGATTCCGAAACCCAACCGCAGATCTTCCGAAACCACCCTCCGACGACATACTTCTGGAACATCATGCAACATTTCTCGCCCGACGGCGTCGACATCGCCTTCGTGGATCTGCCAGCGCCTGACGGCGCGAAGGGCGATCCGGTGCTGCTGGTGCACGGCTTCGCCTCGAATCACTCGGTGAACTGGATCTACCCGGGCTGGAGCACCACCCTGAACCGGGCGGGTTACCGGGTGATCGCCCTCGACAACCGGGGCCATGGCCAGAGCCAGAAATTCTATGATCCGGCCTGCTACAACTCCGCCCTGATGGCCCAGGATTGCCTGAACCTGCTCGACCATCTGGGGCTGCCGCGCGCCGACGTCATGGGCTATTCCATGGGCGCGCGCATCACCGCCCACCTGGCGCTCGCCCACCCTGACCGGGTGCGCTCGGCGGTGCTCGGCGGCCTCGGCATCCGGCTGGTGGACGGGGTCGGCCTGCCCATGGGCATCGCCGACGCGCTTGAGGCGCCAACGGGCGACAATCTCACCGACAAGCAGCAGAAAATGTTCCGCTCCTTCGCCGAGCAGACGCGCAGCGACCTCAGGGCGCTCGCCGCCTGCATTCGCGGCACGCGCCAGACACTGACGCGGGAAGAGGCTTATCAGATCGGCGTGCCAACGCTGATCGCCGTGGGCACGCGCGACGATATCGCCGGCTCGCCGCACGAACTGGCCGCCATGCTGCCCAATGCGACCGCGGTCGATATTCCCGGCCGCGACCACAACCTCGCGGTGGGCGACCGGGTGTTCAAGGAGGCGGTCGTGGCGTTTCTGGCCGGGCGACCGTGATCGCGCCGCATCATCACAGGAACGATTGCGCGAGGCCGGCGTTTTATTGCTGACCGAAGCATCGTCATGACGCACGATGTCGCCGGTTCAGAAAACTCCGATACAGGAGACGTCATGAACAGAACGCCACGCATACTCGCCGGCGCATTCGCCATTAGCGCGGGCCTGGCGCTTTCCGGCTGCGTAACTGGCGACCCTGGCCCCTATTACGACACGGGCGCGCCAGTCGTTTACACCGGCGGCTCTTATTACGGATATGGGGCGCCGGTTTACGGCGGCGGCTGGGGCTACGGCTACCGGCGACCGTGGGTTGGGCCGAGCCCCTGGGTCGGGCCAAGGCCTCCAGGCCCCCGCCCCTGGGTGGGGCCGCGACCTCCGCCTCCTGGTTTCAGGCCGCCGCCTCCGGGCTTCAGGCCGCCGCCAGTCATGGGGCCCCGTCCGGGGTTTGGTCCAGGGCCTGGGCTTGGTCCAAGACCTGGGCTTGGTCCAAGACCTGGGTTTGGTCCAAGACCGGGACATGGCCCACGGCCGGGCTTCAGGCCAGGTCCCAGACCCGGGGGACCGTTCGGACCCCGGTGACAAGGCCAAAGACGCGACCGGCGCGCCACAACGCAGGCCATGTCTGCGCGGCAAGACGCGCCGGGCCCTATGGGCCCGCCGCCGCCCTGGCTGGCGGCTGCCGGGCAGCCGGCCGGACGGGCGCGACACAATTCCCGCCTGTCAGGACAGGTGGTGCGGTTTTCGCAGTGGAATGGCGGCCGCCTAATGCAAAAAGCGCCAATCATTCCTGATTGACGCTTGCAAACCAAAAAATTGGCTGGGGAACCTGGATTCGAACCAAGACTAACGGAGTCAGAGTCCGTCGTTCTACCATTAAACTATTCCCCACCACCGCAAGACCGCCAGTTTCCCGCCGTCCCGCTGTCCGCGTCGCCGCAGCGCCGTGGTGTGGGCTCCAGATACGGCGACGCGCGGAGTACGTCAAGAGCGTTCACGCATCCAGCCGGCGCGCCCGGCCGCAAACCGTGGATATGTGGATATCCACGCCGGGGCTCCGTCCCGCCGTGACGGGGCCGGGGGCGCGCTTTCCCGGATCGGAGCCGCAAACGCCGGCGACCGCACCGTCGCCGCGCTCAGGCAAACCGCTTTGCCCCCGCCACGCACGCCACCACAGCCGCCGCGCTGGCGATCATGCTCCAGGCAACCGGTTCTCCCAGGAACACGGCCGCGAGCAGGAGGCCGAAAAACGGCTGCAACAACTGCAGCTGCCCCACCCCGGAAATCCCGCCCAGCGCGAGGCCGCGATACCAGAAGATGAAGCCGACCATCATGCTGAACACCGAAACATAGGCGAGGCCCGACCAGGCGGAAAAGCTGGCCGCGCGCCAGGTTTCCGGCAGGGTGATCAGGGCCGTCGCCGTCATGAATGGCAGCGACAGCAAAAGCGCCCATGAGATCACCTGCCAACCGCCCAGCCGCCGTGAAAGCGTCGCGCCCTCGGCATAGCCCAGCCCGCACGTCAGGATGGCGGCGACCATCAGGGCGTCGCCCAGCGGCTCCCCCCCGCCACTGCCGTGGAGGGCAAAACCGGCGACGACGGCGGCGCCGGCGAGGGAGAACAGCCAGAACGCGGCGCCCGGCCTTTCGCCTCCTCGCAGCACGCCGAAACAGGCCGTCGCAAGCGGCAACAACCCCACGAAAACCACTGAATGTCCGGCGGTGATGCGCTGGAGCGCCAGCGCTGTCAGCAAGGGAAACCCCACGACAACCCCACCCGCCACCAGGATCAGGGCGCCCAGATCACGGCGCCCTGGCGCCTTCTGGCGGAGCGCCAGCAAACAGGCCGCGCCCAGCAAGGCGGCGATCACCGCCCGGGCGGACGTGAGAAATACGGGCGGAAAATCAGCGACGGCGAGGCGCGTCGCCGGCAGGGATCCGCTGAAAATGATGACGCCGAGAAGACCACTCCCCAGGCCGGCGGTGACGTTCGGTTTCATGTAACCCTCGCTTTCCAGCCGTCGCTTCTGGCCGGTCAGCGGTTGGCAGGGGTAGAGATAAACAGATACAATTTCGCCGAACTGTACTGGTTCAGATTGCCATACAGTTGAATTGGGAGAGCCAGCATGGGGACGGCGGCGACACGGACGCAGCGTCTGATGGACACGATCAACGCCCGGATCGCCAGCCGTGCGCTGGCGCCGGGGGACCGCCTGCCCTCGGTGCGCCGCTTTGCCGAAACCATGGGCGTGTCGCCGTCCACGGTCGTCGAGGCATACGACCGGCTGGCGGCCGAAGGCGTCATTCGCGCCCGACGCGGCTCGGGATTTTACGTCACCGGCGCGAACCTGCCGCCGATGGCGCTGGCGCAGATGGCGCCCGCGGATGCGCGCGACATCGACCCGTTCTGGGTTTCGCGGCAATCGCTGGACGCCGACCCCACCGTGCTGAAACCGGGCTGTGGCTGGATGCCCCCTGACTGGCTCCCGACCATGGCGCTCCGGAAAGGGTTGCGGGCGCTGGGCCGGGCGCCTGACGGGCTGCTGGCTGATTACAGCCCCGCCCGTGGCCCGACCGGCCTGCGCCGCCTGCTGCTTGCGCGGCTGGCGGGCGAAGGCATTGAGGCGACCGCTGACCAGATCATGCTGACCACCTCTGGCACACAGGCGATCGATTTGATCTGCCGTCTGCTGCTCCAGCCTGGCGACGCGGTGGTGGTGGACGACCCCTGCTATTTCAACTTTCACGCGCTGCTGCGCGCCCATCAGGTCAGGATTCTCGGCGCGCCATTCACACCGACAGGACCCGACGTTGAGGCTTTTGCGCGGATTGTCGCCGGCGCGCGCCCCCGCCTCTACATCACCAATTCCGCGTTACACAATCCAACGGGCGCAACCCTTTCCCCCCGGACAGCGCACCGCGTGCTGGCCGAGGCCGTCGCGCACGGCGTGACCGTCGTCGAGGACGACATCTTTGCTGACTTTGAACCGGAGCCATCGCCCCGCCTCGCCAGCCTCGACGGCCTGGCCCAGGTGATCAGGATCGGCAGCTTCTCCAAGACGCTCTCCGCGTCCGTCCGGTGCGGCTACATCGCCGCCAGAGCGGACTGGATCGAACGTCTGGCGGATTTGCAGATCGCCACGCACTTTGGCGGCCCGGGGCCGGTCGCCGCCGAACTGGTCGCTCATGTGCTGGCTGGCGGCGGCTATCGCAAGCACATGGACGCGGTGCGCCAGCGACTTGCGCGGGCCAGGAAAGACGTCATTGCCCGGCTCGCGCCACTGGGCCTTACGCCGTGGGTGATCCCGCGCGGCGGGTTTTATCTGTGGTGCCGCCTGCCCGATGGGCTCGATTCAACAGCTGTCGCGCGCGACTGCATGCGGGAAAACGTCATGCTGGCGCCCGGCAATGTCTTCAGCGCGTCGCAGTCCGCCGGCGCGTTCCTGCGCCTGAATGTGACGCAGATGGGCGACATGCGCGTCTATGAGGCAATGGCGCGCGCCATCGCGACCTGGAAGGGAGGCGCGCCCTGACAGATCCCCGTCCGGCGGACCGGACCGGGCAGCGACACACGCCGTCCTTGCGTCCCTGCAAGACCGGATGTGCAAACTCACATAAATCGGCGAAACTGGTGTGGAATTAAGGGTAAATATCTGAATTTTATAATTAAATCGTCAAATCCATAGCTGCTTCGGCAATTTTGCGCGCCTTTCGTCAACACAATTTGGCTCCTATTCTAACGGCAATCCGAAAGCGCCGGGCAGTTGCGCGGCCGGACCACAGATAACGGCACCCCCAGAGGACCAGATGACGAATCTTCGCAAAATCCTGTCGATCTCCACCCTGGCGATCGCCTTGTCGGCAGGTCTCGCCCAGGCGGAAAGCCAGGGCGCCGGCAAGAGCGCTGAAGCCGCCGCGCCGCTGAAGGCGCCCGCTGGCGCTTATGTGATGGACCCCACCCATGCGTCCCTGCAGTGGTCGTTCGTGCATAACAGGATTTCCCACTACACGGCGCGTTTCAACAAGTTCTCGGCCGAGATCACCCTCGACCCGTCGAACATGGCGAAATCCTCCGTCACAGCCCGGATCGACCCCGCCTCCGTCGACGCCAACTATCCGGCCGACTACAAGGCGACCCATGCCAAAACCGGCTTCAACAGCTGGAGCGAGGATATTGCCCGCAACAAGAACTACCTGAATGCAGGCCAGTTTCCGGAAATTACCTTCAAGTCCACCAGGGTGGAGCTGACCGGACCGCGCACCGCAAAGGTGACTGGCGACATGACGTTCCTCGGCGTCACCAAACCGCTGACCCTGGACGCCACCTTTGTCGGCGAGCTGGAGAAGCATCCCTTCACCAAGCAGCCGGCCATCGGCTTCAAGGCGGAAGGCGCGTTCAAGCGCAGCGATTTCGGCATGCCGGTGGGCTTCGTCGGCGATGAGGTCACCATCCGCTTCGACGGCGAATTCCTCAAGAAAGCTGACGTCAAGGACGCCAGCAACGCCAAATAAGCCGCAAGCTCCGGATAGCCCTGAAGCAAAACGCGATCGACCCGCATCGCGACTTTGCTTCAGGCCCCGGCCTGAAGGCCGCCTGGCGTGGACCTTCTGAATGTTGTCCTTCTGGCCAGATGACTTCCTGCCAGATGACTTCCTGGCAGGCGGCTTGCCAGCGCGGCTCAGGCGTGCGCTCGCAAACAAGGCCCGGCGGGGGCTGGCCAGCGCCATTGGCGCCCCTGACGGCGCCCCGCCGCACAACCGCCCCGCCTCGCCCCGCCTTTTGGCCCGCTCACCTTCACCGGCTACCGGCCAGCGGGGCGACCATCGCCCCGCGCCGGAAAGACGCGCCTTTTGCGCCTGGATTGAACCCATGTCTGCCCGCCCCACCCGCTACGGCGCCATCGCCATTGCCCTGCACTGGGTCATTGCCCTTTGCATCATCGCCATGATCCCCATGGGGTTCTGGATGACTGACGCCATCCGCGAGCCTGGAACGCAGGCGCTGGCCTACCGCGTGTTCCAGTTTCACAAGTCGGTTGGATTTCTGATCCTCGGCCTCACGGTCGTGCGGATTGTGTGGCGCCTCGCCCATCCGGCTCCCGCCTTGCCCGCGGGCATGAAGCCATGGGAAGCCTTCGCCGCCCGCGCGACGCACGCGGCCTTTTATGGCCTCATGCTGGCGTTGCCGCTCACCGGGTGGCTTTATGTGTCGGCGGGCTGGGCTGTCAGCGCCGACCGGGCGCTCGCCGTGCCGACAAGCTGGTTCGGGCTGGTCAGCATTCCGCACCTGCCGTGGATCGGCGAAGCTTCAGCCGCCCTGCGCCGCGCCGTGGCGTTTCAGGCCATGGGCGCGCACGCCATGCTTGCGTGGGCGGCGGTGGCGCTCATCGCGCTGCATGTGGGCGCGGCGCTGAAACACCAGTTCCTTGAGCGCGACGGCGTGCTGGCCCACATGGTCCCGGGCCTGCCCCATGGCGACGCGCCGGCCGCTCCACTCCCGGGCGCGCGGGAGAAATGGCTGGGCCGTTGCGCCGGCTTCGGCCTGGTTCTGATCGTCGCCCAGGCCGCCGCCATCGCGGTCACGCCCGCGCCCGCGCCGCAACTCACGGCCGTCGCCACGGCGCGCCCGGCTCCCGCAGCCACGCAAACAGCCCCCGCGTCCCTGCCCGCCGACAGCGCCGACAGCAGCCAGGCCACCGCGTGGGCGGTTGATTATGGCGCGTCCCGCCTCGGCTTCAGCGGAACCCACTCGGGCGACGGCTTTTCCGGGCGTTTCGAAAAATGGGAAGGCGATATCCGTTTCGATCCGGCCAATCTGCCACGCTCCCGCGCGACAGTGCTCGTCCAGGTTGGGAGCGCCCGCACCGGCGACGCCACCCAGGAAGACGCGCTTGAGGGCGAGGAGTGGCTGGACTTCAAGGGCCACCCGGTCGCGCGGTTCGAAGCAAACGCCTTCAGGGCGCTTGGCGGCGATCGCTATGAGGCGGCGGGGACCCTCACGCTGAAAAATACATCGGTTCCGGTCGTATTGCCCTTCACCTTCGCGGAGCGCGATGGCGTCGCCACGGTGAAAGGGAGCCTGAAGCTCGACCGGCGCGCCCTCAACCTTGGCATGCAGTCAGACAGCGGCGGCGACTGGGTTTCCATGGACATTGGCGTCCTTGTGGACCTGAAGGCAAAACGCGCCGCCGCCAGATCATAAGGCGCATTCGGGCAAACGCCGCTGCATGATATGAGCAGCGGCCGAAACGGCAAGAACGCGTCACGAAAAACAGCCCGAAATCCGACCCGGCGGGAAACGGATTTCGGCCGCTGGCGGGAAGACGTTCGTCGACCGCCATCGCCTGGAACACGGGCGCCGTGCGCCGGGCGCAACAACAGCGGCATGAAAAACGCCCGTCTACTTGCCGCATACATCAATACATATCCGGCCGCCCCTGACGGCAGGCGCCGCGCCACATGGCGCCCCATCTGTATGAATTGGTTAGTTTTTCTGGCAGGCTCCCGGCCCTGGCGCATTTAAAAATGCTTCCGCCGGATTGACGCGGCTGCTTCACATGGCTGTACTGCGCCCACCGGTTAACAGGTCGGGGGAGGAAAAACTGATGAAACAGCTCTGCATTGCTGTAGCGGCAATCGCTGTCGCGCTGGGGGCGGCGCAGGCCAGCGAAAAGAAATACGGCCCAGGCGTCACGGACACGGAAATCCGCATTGGCAATGTGGTGCCCTACAGCGGACCAGCCTCCGCCTATGGCGTGCGCGGCTCGGCCATCGTCGATTACTTCAAGAAAATCAACGAAAAGGGCGGCATCAACGGACGAAAGATCAATATCATTTCCCTTGACGACGCCTACAGCCCGCCCAAGGCCGTGGAGCAGACGCGCAAGCTGGTGGAGAACGAAAACGTACTGGCCGTTTATGGCTCGGTCGGCACGCCCTCCAACTCGGCGGTGCACAAGTATCTGAATTCGAAAAAAGTTCCGCAAATGTTTGTGGCGACCGGCGCCAGCAAATGGAACGACCCCAAGCACTATCCATGGACGACGGCCATGCTGCCGCTCTACGACATGGAAGCCAAAATCTACGCCAATTATGTTCTGAAGAACAAGCCGGACGGCAAGGTCGCGATCATCTACCAGAATGACGATTTCGGCAAAGATTATGTCCGGGGTTTTCGCGAAGGACTTGGCGACAAGGCCAAATCCATGATCGCGCTCGAATTGCCGTATGAAATCACCAGCGCCACGGTTGACGCCGAGGTCGTGCGCATGAAGGCGAGCGGCGCGAATATCCTGTTCGTCGTGGCGACGCCGAAGTTCGCCGCCCAGGTCATCAAGCGTGTTCATGAGCTGGACTGGAAGCCACTGCAGATGGTGGTCAGCGTCTCCGCCTCGATCGGCGGCGTGCTGAAGCCGGCCGGCGTCAAGGCTTCGCAGGGCGTCATCACCGCCGTAGCCCTCAAGGAGCCGGATGATCCGCAATGGGCCAACGATCAGGACATGAAGGACTACAAGGCTTTCATGACCTCCATCGGCCAGGCCGGCATGATCGACGACTCGAACGCGGTGCAGGGTTACATGGCCGCGGTTCTGCTGGAGCGGGTGCTGCGCCGGGCGGGCGACAATCTCACCCGGGAGAACCTGCGTGACATCGCCGCCTCGATGAATGAGGAGAACGTGCCGATGGTGCTGCCGAAGCTCACCCTGCACACCAGCCCTGACAATTACAGCCTGTACAACGCCCTGTACCTGCAGCGCTTCGAGGGTGATCGCTACAATCTGTTTGAAGGTCCCATTTCCGAGAAACAGGGCCATTAACTGGCGCCGCGCCCGACCGGACAATGCGGCGCGCGCGGCAACATGCATTGCCCGAACCCGGTGAGCCCGGCTCACCGGGTTTTTTCGTGCCCAGCAACCGGAGTGTTGCGCCGCGTCGCGAAACGCGGTCGGCGCAGCCGTGCGAGCGTCACACGCCGCGCCCTGTCGCCCGCGCCCCCACAGATCTGACGCCGAATTTACTGAAATAATTAGATCACAAGACTTATATTTTTAAATAAATATTATAAATACTATTTGATATGCGAACCTATTATTGCAACATCACCCCGAGATTCAGAACAGGGGTGAACGAATGCCTGCCATTGCCTGCGCCGTCCCCGTCCTCGCGCCAGCCCGCGCGCCGCGTCCGCTGCGCCGGCGCCTGTTTTTATTGCTGGCGTCAACAGCGACCGTGTCCCTGCTGTCGACGCCACTGCGCGCTGACCCGCCGATCTCCGCCAACGGCGTCAATCTCGGCGTCCTGACCAATGTCATTGTCAACGCCCTCCCCGGGGAGCGGGCGGTCATCGCTTACAATCCCGGCGGGATGGTCACGCTGGATGGCGGCGTCATCAACGTCCAGAGCACGATCGCGCAGCGCGGCCTCGGCCTGCTGGGCCGCAGCGATGGCGTCATCAACAGCAGCGCCGACGTGACGACCACAGGCGATCGCGGCCATGCAGTGCAGGCAGGCAATTCAGGGCCCAACGTCACCCTTTACGACGGCTCCACGGCCGGAACGGTCAACCTTACCGGCGGGCAGATCAGCACGAACGGCGTCTATTCGCTGGGCCTGCACGCGGTGGATCGCGGCGTCATCAACGCCAGCAACGTCATTATCAGCACCACGGGCGCGACCAGTTTCGGCGGCCAGGCGGAAAGCGCCAGCACCATCAATCTCGTCAACGCCAGCGTCACCACCTCCGGCGCCGGCGCGACCGGCCTGGTCGCCAACAACGACATGGTGAAGGATTTCAACATTCCGACGCCGGGCGGGGTCATCAACGCCCAAAACACGGCCATCACCACGTCCGGTCTGGCCGCCGGCGGCGTCCTCGCCTCCCATGGCGCCGTCGTCAGCCTTGAGAACGGATCGGTGACCACCAGCGGCGACCAGTCCGTGGGCCTCTCCGCCCTCATCGACGGCCAGATCACCAGCAACGCCAACATCACCACCGGCGGCGTGGGCGCGCATGCGGCGCAGGCCGGCGGCGCTGGCGCAGCTGATCCCCTCGCCGCCTATGACGGCGCGACCGCCGGCGTGGTGACGCTGACCGGCGGCCTCCTGCGCACCAGCGGCCAAGGCGCGATGGGCCTTCATGCAACGGACGCTGGCGTCATTCACGCAACGGCCGTCGATATCGCCACCACCGGCCTCGACGCCACGGGCGCCTACGCCGACAGCAACAGCGCCATCAGCCTGACCAGCGCCATGATCAGCGTCGCCGGCGAGGGCGCCCATGCTCTGCTCGCCAGCAATGGCCGCCTGCCGGTCGACGCCACGGCGACAGGCGGCGTCATCAACGCCACTGACGTGACGATCGTGGCCCAGGGAACCGGCGGCCATGGCGTCGTGGCGGAGAACGGCGCGAGCATCACGTTGTCCGGCGGCTCCGTGACCGTCTCAGGCGATTACGCCGCGGGCCTGATGGCGATCAGCGGCGGACGCATCACGGGCAACGCCGCCATCGCGGCCCACGGCGGGCAAGGCATCGGGGCGCTGGCTGGCGACAACGGCTCCATCACCCTGACCGGCGGATCGGTTTCCGTCACCGCCCACATGGGGCAAGGGCTGCTGGCGGTCATGGGCGGAACGGTCAATAGCGCCGCTGACGTCACCACCCTGGGGCATGGCTCGCACGCGGTGCAGGCCGGGTTCGCCGAGGCCACGGACGCCCTGTACGCCGGCGCCACCGCGGGCGCGGTGACCCTGACCGGCGGCGCCATCAGCACCGCCGGCATACTGGCCGCGGGCCTTTACGCCACCGACGGCGGGCAGATCAACGCCGGCCCGGTCGCCGTGACCACCACCGGCGACGGCGGCCATGGCGCTCTGGCGCAAACCGGCAGCCGCATCGATCTGGACGGCGCGTCGTTTCATACCAGCGGCGTCGCCGCGCTGGGGCTCCTCGCCAGCAACGACCGCCGACGCGCGGGCGTCGACGCCGCCGCCCCTGGCGGCGTCATCCGGGGTTCGGCCAGCGTGCAGACCACCGGGACCGACGCGCACGGCGTCGTGGCGGATTTCGGTGGTCAGGTTGAGCTGACCGCCGGTTCAGTCAACACCTCGGGCGCCGGGGCGCGGGGCGTGCTGGCGCATTCGGGCGGAACCATTGAAAGCGCCGCCAACATCAGCGTTACCGGCGTCGGCGCCCACGCCGTGCAGGCCGGTTTCCCTGAAATCACCGCCCCGGTTCATGACGGCTCCACCGCCGGCGTGGTCAGACTTGCCGGCGGCGCCGTCAGCGCCACGGGCGCGATGGCGTCGGGCCTGTACGCCGTCGACGGCGGCCGGATTATCGCCAGCGGCGCCGTCGCGGTGACCACGGGCGGCGATGGCGGGCACGGCGCCATGGCGCAAACCGGCGGCAGGATCGAACTCGACGGAACGTCTTTCGCGACCTCCGGCGTCGCCGCGCACGGCCTCGTCGCCGGCAATGACCGGCGGCGCGACGGCATCGACGACGACGCCCCCGGCGGCGTCATCCAGGGTCGCGCCCACGTCCAGACCACCGGCGCGGACGCCCACGCGGCGGTGGCCGAGCATGGCGGCCGGCTGGAGCTGACCGGCGGCGCCCTCGCCGCCACAGGCAGCGGGGCCGCCGGCCTTGTTGTGCGTGACGGCGGCGTTGTCGTGGCGGACATGGTCAGCATTGCTTCGGCGCAGGACGCGGCCATCCGCACCCACAACAACGCCGCCATCACCCTGAACGGCGCGGGAACGATCACCGGGGCGAGCGCCGCCATCGCCACGACCTTCGACAAGGCCGACCAGCATGTGGCGCTCCTGATCGGTCCAGGGGTTCATCTGGCCAGTGACAGCAACGTGTTGCTGGCGGTTGACCGCAGCGGCGCGGGCGGCGACAGCGGCGTGGTGGCGCTCGGCCTCGGCAGCGGCTCGGTGGCGACCGGCGACATTCTCGACACGGACGCGAAAACAACGGGCTTCACCGACGTCGAACTTGCCGAGAAAGCATCCTGGAGCGGCGTCGCCAAAGGCGTGCGGCACATCCGGGCCCTGCATGGCGGCGGTGAACTGCATGTCCGGGACGGCAGCGCCATCGCCGGCGACATCGCCGCCAGCGAAACAGTCCTGCGTTTTGGCGAGGGCGGCGTGCAGGTGGATGGGGGCGTGACGCTCACCAGCTCGCGCACCAGCGGCGGTTCGCTGGCCAACCCCGTGCAGGTCGGCGGCGACGTGCTCGTGGACTCCGGCTCGATCTTCGGCGGCAACTGGCGGATTGGCGGCGACCTGGTCAATCACGGCGTCATTGCGCCTGGCAACTCGATCGGCGTCGTCCAGGTGAACGGAAACCTCAATCTCGGTCCTTCTTCGGTCTACCAGGTGGATATCAACGCCGGGGGACAATCGGACCTGATCGAGGTCGCCGGCCAGGCCCATCTGGGCGGCCGGGTGGTGGTGGCGCCAGGGCCGGGCGGCAATGGCTATGTGGTCGGCGCCCGGCAGGTCATCGTCACCGCCGCGGGCGGCGTCGGCGGAACCACCTTTGACGGGGGCGCCAGCTGGGCGCCCGGACAAAGCTACGTCTTCCTGACGCCAATCCTGGGCTATGACGCCAACAACGCCTATCTGACCGTGGTTCGCAACAGCACGCCGATGGAAGAGACGGCGAAGACGCCGAACCAGGCGGCGGCGGCGGCGGCGGTCGACCGTTTGCCGGCGGACAACTCCCTGTTCTCCATCATCGCCAACCTGCCGACCGCCGACGCCGCCGCGCAGGCATTCGGCGCCATCTCCGGCGACGTTCACGCTTCGATCGCCGGGGCGCTGGTCTCACAAAGCCACCATGTGCGCGATGCGGTCACCGGCCGGATCCGCCAGTCGTTCGCAGACGGCGACGGCGCCGACGATAACAGCGACGTCCGGCAGGTCCGGCGGCTGCAAGGCCTGAACGCTACCTTATGGGGGCAGGCGTTTGGCGGATGGGGCCATGCCGGCGGCGGCGGCGCGGGCGTCGCCAGAACCAGCCAGTCCCTCGCCGGCTTCCTGGCTGGCGTCGACGCCCAGGCCTTCGACAACTGGCGCCTGGGCGTCGCCGGGGGCTATAGCCGCGGCGCCTTCGACATCAACAACCGGGCCTCCTCATCCGGCGCCGACAGCTACCACGTGGCGCTGTATGGCGGCGGCCAGTACGCCGGGCTCGGGATGCGATGGGGCGCCGCCTATACCTGGAACGACGCAACGGTGAGCCGCACCATCGCCTTCCCCGGCTTCGCCGACAGCGCGCGCGGCGCCTGGCGTTCCGGCATCGCCCAGGTTTTCGGCGAGATCGGCCAGGAATTCCGTCAGGGCGCGACCACGATCGAGCCTTTCCTGGGGCTGGCCTGGGTAGGTTACGATGGCGAGCGCTTCCGGGAAAACGGCGGCGTCGCCGCGCTTTCCGGCAAGACCGGGCGCATGAGCACGACCTATTCCACGTTCGGCGGCCGCCTCGCCCACACCTTCACGCTGGCCAACGGCGCGGGACTGACAGCGCGCGCCACCGTGGGCTGGATTCATGCCTTCGGCGACGTGGATCCGCGCGGCCGCATGTGGCTGGCGGGCGCGGCGACGCCGTTTACCGTCGCCGGCGCCCCCATTGCCCGCGACAGCCTGTTGCTGGAGGCCGGCCTCGACATGAGCGTGGCCGCCAACGTCACGCTGGGGGCCACCTGGTCGGCGCAACTGGCCCAACACGGACAGGAGCAGTCGCTGAAAGGCAATTTCGCCATCCGCTTCTGACGCCCGGAGCGGAAGCGGACGCCCGAACGGCGGCCCTTCAGCCGGCGGGCCACCGGGGCGCGTCGCTTCCCAGCCGGCGCGCGGGAGACGCCCACTGCAACCGCACCTCTGCGACCGACAGGGGCTGCCGCAACCGCAGCGCAGGCCCCCAGTCGGTCGCCTCCTCTTCCGGCGCGTAGTCGGCGGCGACGGCGGGCCGCCAGCCGGTATCTCCAGATGGCCCGGCCGCCATGAGCAGCGCGGCGGTGCGGGCCAGCGACAGGCGCGCGACGCGGCCGCCGCCATCAAGCCGGCGGACAAGACCGCGCAATACCGCCGCCGCCATCACCCAGCCTGTCGCATGATCCAGCGCCTGCACGGGCAACGGGGTTGGCGTGTCTGCGCCCTTCCACGTCATTCCGGCGGCCGCGATGCCCGCGCTCATCTGCACCAGACTGTCAAAGCCCCGCCGGCCCTGCCATGGACCGGTCCATCCCCACGCATCAAGCGACGCCTCGACCAGACCCGGGTTGAGCGCGCGCCGGGTTTCGGCTCCAAGGCCAAGTCCCTCCAACGCGCCGGGGCGATAGCCATGCACCAGCACATCCGCATCCCGGAGAAGCTCCATGAACCTGGCGTGATCGCGTGGCAGGCGCAGATCCATGCGCGCGCAACTTTTGCCGGGCGTTACTTCAGGAACGACCGCCGGCTCGTCCCAGTCTGGCGGATCAATGCGCAGTACGCTTGCGCCGCAAGCGGCGAGAAAGCGCGTGGCCACCGGCCCCGCCAGAACCCGGGTGAGGTCCAGCACCCTCACCCCCTGCAGCGGTCGCCCGGGGGCCGGCCGCCAGTGTTCGCCCGCCCGGCGCCCCCGCGCCGGAGCCCGCCAGTCGTCCCATGCGATCAGGGGCTCGGCGGCGACGGCGGCGCCTTGCGGATGGGCGCGCCATTCCCCGGCGCGCCGCATGCGGGCGGCGCAACCGCCCGCCTCCACGATCGCCGTCTCCAGCGCGTCGCCATCAAGCCGCGCCACGCGCCGGGCCGCCTCATCCCGGTCCGTGGGCTGGCCAAGCACGCGCAACGCCGCATTCCTGTGCGCCGGCGCGTTGGCGTGCACCCGGATCCAGCCATCCGCGCAGCGATAGTCCCCCGACCAGTCGTCCCATGCGGGCGGCAGCCGCCAGCCGCGCGGCGCCAGCGACCAGCCGAACCACAAGGAGGCCAGCCGCCTGTCAACAGCGACCTGCGGCGCCCGCCCCGAGGTTCGCGCCACCAGCTCCGAGAGGGCGAGGCCGACGGTCGCCACGGAAGCCGCCGCCAGATCAGAAACGGCGAAGGCCGACGGCAGGCTGCCTGCGCCCACGAACGCCAGGCGCCCCAGGGCCGGCGGCGGGCCTCCGAGAGCCGACCAGATCTCTTCTGTCAGCGGCAAGGCGGTTTGCATGGTCATCACGACGCTCCCTGGGGTGGCGAAACCCGGGGCAACGCATTACCTTGCCCCAGACGTCCCGATTATACCTCCACGCAGATCAAGGTCAGGAAAGGCCACGCCGGATGGGTGGATTTCACTCGCTCTACACGCACGGATTCTTCAGGACCGGGGCCTGCGTGCCGCGCATGGGCGTCGGGGACCCGCAGTTCAATCTGGCGCGGACGCTGGAACTGGCGCGCCAGGCGCATGAACGGCATGTGGGACTGGTAATTTTCCCGGAGCTGGGCCTCTCCGGCTACGCCATCGATGACCTGCTGTTGCAACAGCCGCTGCTCGATGCGGTCGGGCAGGCGATTTCAGAGCTGACGGAAGCATCGGAAGACCTGTTCCCGGTGCTGGTGGTGGGCGCGCCGCTGCGCTGGCAGGGCCGGCTGTACAATTGCGCCGTGGTGATCCATCGCGGTGAAGTTCTCGGGGTGGTCCCCAAATCCTACCTGCCGAACTACCGGGAATTCTACGAGGCGCGCCATTTCACCTCCGGCCTTGGCATTGCCGACGCGGTGATCGCCATCGCCGGGCAGGAGGCGCCGTTCGGGACCGATCTGCTGTTCCGCAGCGCTGGCAGCGCGCCGGTCACCTTCCACGTGGAGATCTGCGAGGACGTGTGGACGGCGGCGCCGCCGTCCAGCTACGCCGCTTTGGCCGGAGCCGAAATTCTGGTCAACCTTTCCGCCAGCAATATCACCATCGGCAAGGCGGAGACGCGGCGGCTGCTGTGCGGCGGCCAGTCGGCCCGCACCATCGCGGCCTATGTCTATTCCGCCGCGGGCCCAGGCGAATCGACCACGGACCTGGCCTGGGACGGCCACGCCGCCGTCTTCGAGTATGGCGAGTTGCTGGCCGAGAGCGCGCGCTTTCCGACGGACAGCGTGCTGCTGACCGCCGATGTGGACCTCGACCGCCTGCGCCAGGAGCGGCTGCGCGTCACCACCTTCGGCGACAGCGCCCGCGCCGCGGCGGACCAGGTCAACGCCTTCCAGACCGTGGAATTCCACCTTGACGCCCCGGACGCCGACGTGGCGCTGGAAAGGCGCATCGAACGCTTCCCCTATGTGCCGGCGGACCCGGCGCGGCTGCGGGAGGATTGTTACGAGGCGTTCAGCATTCAGGTGCAGGGCCTGGCCCAGCGCATGCGCGCGGCCGGCGCGGCGAAGCTGGTGATCGGCGTTTCCGGCGGGCTGGATTCAACCCACGCCCTGCTGGTGTGCGCCCGGGTGATGGATAGCCTCGGCAAGCCGCGCAGCGACATTCTGGCTTACACCATGCCCGGCTTCGCCACCTCGGAGGGCACGAAATCCAACGCATGGGCGCTGATGCGGGCGCTGGGGGCGACGGCGACCGAGCTGGATATCCGGCCGGCGGCGCGGCAGATGCTGGCCGATCTTGGCCATCCGGCCGGCGCGGGCGAAGCGGTCTATGACGTGACCTTCGAGAACGTTCAGGCCGGGCTGCGCACCGACTACCTGTTCCGCCTCGCCAACCATCACAATGGCCTGGTGGTGGGCACTGGCGACCTGTCCGAACTTGGCCTTGGCTGGTGCACCTATGGCGTCGGCGATCACATGTCGCACTACAATCCCAACGCCTCGGTGTCGAAAACGCTGATCCAGCACCTGATCCGCTTCGTCGCCCACTCCGGCGACGTGGACGCGGACACGGCGGCGCTGCTGGAGGCGATCCTCGCCCAGGAAATCTCGCCGGAGCTGGTGCCAGCCGACGCGACCGGGGCCATCCAGTCCACCGAGGCGAAGGTGGGCCCCTACGCCTTGCAGGACTTCAACCTGTTCTATGTCACCCGCTACGGCTTCGCGCCATCGAAGATCGCCTTCATGGCGCTTCACGCCTGGGGGGACGCGGCGCGCGGCCGCTGGCCGGCCAATATCCCGGAGCGCGATCACCGGGCCTACACCCTGGCCGAGATTCGCAAGTGGCTGGAGGTGTTCCTGTTCCGCTTCTTCACCATCAGCCAGTTCAAACGCTCGGCCGTGCCGAACGGCCCCAAAATCTCCTCCGGCGGCTCCCTGTCGCCGCGCGGTGACTGGCGGGCCCCATCGGACGGCAACGCCAAAGTCTGGCTGGATGAATTGAAGCGTCATACGCCCGAAGCCTGAGGCGCGCCTGCTCCGGCGGCGTCAGTGGGGGCTGAAATGAGCAGTAATGCGCCGGCAGACAGTCAGCCGCATGGGATTGCAGCGCACGCCGGGCAGGCGCCTTGCCCGCCCGGCGTCGCGGCCATGCGTCAGGGAGGCGGAGATGACGATGGACCGGCCCGCGAGCGCGGCAGTGTCCTGGAAGTGTTTCTCGTCTTCCTCCGTCTCGGCCTCACGGCTTTTGGCGGGCCAGCGGCGCATATCGGCTATTTTCACGAAGCGTTCGTGCTGCGCCGGCGCTGGCTGTCGGAAAGCGATTTCGCCGCGTTGATCGCGCTTTGCCAGTTTCTGCCCGGCCCCGGCTCCAGCCAGGCCGGCTTCGCCATTGGCGTGCAGCGCGTCGGCGGCATCGGCGGCGGCGTCGCGGCGTTTCTTGGCTTTACGGCGCCCAGCGCCATCATCATGACAACGCTGGCCATTGCGCTGACCTCTGACGCCGGCGCGCTGCAAGGCCCGCTTGCCGCCGGCATGCTGCATGGCCTGAAGCTCACGGCCGTCGCCGTGGTGGCGCATGCGGTCTGGGGCATGGCGCGGCTGCTGACCCCGGACCGGGCGCGGGCAACGATCGCGCTGGCGGCGCTGGCCATCGTCACGCCGGGCGGCGTGGCGGCGCAGCTGCTGGCGATCAGCGCCGGCGGCTTGCTGGGATTGGTCGCATGCCGGAACGTTGTGGCCGATGGCGGGCCGGTGACCGGACGCGGGCCAGTGTCCCGCCGCGCCGGAACCGTGGCGCTGGCGGTGTTCGCGGGGCTGTTCCTGCTGTTGCCGGCGGTGGCGAACCTGTGGGGCGGCGGCTTTTCACTGTTCAGCGCGTTCTACCGCACCGGCTCGCTGGTGTTCGGCGGCGGCCATGTGGTGTTGCCGCTGTTGCAGGCGGAAGTCGCGGCGCCGGCGGGCATCGCCCCGGATGTGTTCCTGACGGGCTACGCCCTCGCCCAGGCCATGCCGGGGCCGATGTTCGCCTTCGCCGCCTGGCTGGGCGCGTTGACGCCCGCGGCGCCCACCGGCGCGATGGGCGCGACGCTCGCGGTGCTGGCGATTTTTCTGCCAGGGCAATTGCTGGTTTATGGCACCCTGCCGTTCTGGGCCAGGCTGCGCGCCAATCCGCGCGCCGCCGCCGCCATGGCCGGGGCCAACGCGGCGGTCGTCGGCATTCTGGGCGCGGCCCTGTATCAGCCTCTGTGGACCAGCGCCGTGCTCACGCCGCGCGATTTTGTGCTGGCGGTCGCAGGATTTCTGCTGCTGGCGGTCTGGAAAGCGCCGCCGTGGAGCATCGCCGCGTTGGGCGCCGCCTCGGGCGCCCTGCTGGCCATGGCGCCGGTTTGACCGGACCGGCCACGCCACGCCGCCATATTGCCAGCGACAGCGGCCATATGGCTTGCCCTCGCCGGCAGCCGCTGTAAGGGTCTGCCCATATCTGCAGTTCCCGAACGCCGGAGATTCCAGCCATGAAAACGCGCGCCGCCGTCGCTGTCGCCGCCAACAGGCCTCTCGAAATCATGGAGGTGGATCTGGAGGGCCCGAAGGCCGGCGAGGTTCTGGTGGAGGTGAAAGCCACCGGCATCTGTCATACGGACGCCTACACGCTGTCCGGCCTCGACCCGGAAGGGCTGTTTCCCGCCATTCTCGGCCACGAGGGCGCGGGCGTCGTGGTGGAGGTGGGACCGGGCGTGACCTCGCTGAAAAAAGGCGACCACGTCATCCCGCTTTACACGCCCGAATGTCGCCAGTGCAAAACCTGTCTGTCGCAGCGCTCCAACCTCTGCACGGCGATCCGCGCCACCCAGGGCAAGGGCGTGATGCCCGATGGCACCAGCCGCTTCTCCTGCGACGGCGACCCGGTGCTGCACTATATGGGATGCTCGACCTTCTCGAATTACACCGTGCTGCCGGAGATCGCCCTGGCGAAGGTCCGCGAGGACGCTCCGTTCGACAAGATCTGCTACATCGGCTGTGGCGTCACCACCGGCATTGGCGCGGTGATCCATACGGCCAAGGTGTGGCCGGGGGCCAATGTGGTGGTGTTCGGCCTCGGCGGCATCGGCCTCAATGTCATCCAGGGCGCGCGCATGGTGGGCGCGGACAGGATCATCGGCGTGGACGTCAACCCCTCCAAACGCGCCATGGCCGAGAAGTTCGGCATGACCCATTTCATCAACCCCAATGACGTTGGTCGCGACAGGGTCGTGCAGGCCGTCGTCGACGCCACGGACGGCGGCGCGGACTTCTCCTTTGACGCCACCGGCAGCACCGAGGTGATGCGTCAGGCGCTGGAGTGCTGCCATCGCGGCTGGGGCGAGTCGATCATTATCGGCGTCGCCGAGGCCGGGAAGGAAATTGCCACCCGCCCCTTCCAGCTGGTCACCGGACGCGTGTGGAAGGGCACCGCCTTTGGCGGCGCGCGCGGCCGGACGGACGTGCCGAAGATCGTCGACTGGTACATGGAGGGGAAGATCAATATCGACGATCTGATCACCCACAAGCTGCCGCTGGAGCGCATCAACGAAGGCTTCGACCTGATGCACGAAGGCAAGTCGATCCGGACGGTGGTCGAGTACTGATCCAGAGCCAGGCCGGCGCCTGAGCGCGCCTGTCGCATAACCTGACCGGAGACTTGAGGGCATGGAACGCCTGGCGCATGCGCCGGGCGTTCTGTGATGGTTCTGTGATGGGCTGGAGCCCAACAGTCGCTATCCCGCTGACGGAAGCCCCCAATGATGACTGTCCTGCCCCCGGCTTGCCCGGGCTCACCAGACGGGCGGGAAACGTGGACGGGTCAGCCAACCAGGGCAGTCAGCCTTCGCGAATGACGAAGGCTGCATGGAAGGGCGAGGACGGGCTCGCGCCCGGACGTGCAAAAACACCAGCAAATGATTGATGTTTTTGCAAAAACCACCAATCAACCGCAACATTCCCGGCGACGGGGCGCAAACACATCACGCGGATTATGTGATAGATGAGAAATTTCGCCTAAAACGTGGTTAACAAACGATAAAACCAACGTTCTTCATATACAGGTTCAGGAAGAGGCGTTTCCTGATGGAGCACGGCGGCGGGTAATCTCCACCATGACGCCATCGATAATCGCCGGCACGGGCGCGCCGGGCTTTTCGACCTGCACGGTGACGGCGTCGACGAGCGGAAACGTCGCCAGCACATCCGTGGCGATGGCGTCGGCCAACCCCTCGATGGTCCGGAAACGGCGATCCAGCGTGACCCGCGTCGCGCGCTCCGTCAGCTCCGCATAGCAGACCGAGGCGTGCCAGTCGTCGTTACGCGCCGCCTCCCCCAAATCAAGCGCGCAGTCCAGCGACACGAAAAACCGCTGTCCGAGCCGGGCTTCTTCCGGGTGCAGCCCATGGTGGGCATAAATGGCGATGCGGGAGACCTTGATCCTGTCAGTCAAAGGCGCATGCTCCTGGTGCGCCGGACCCTGGCCTCGCCAGCGGCCGACGTTCAGGAACGCCCGCCGCCAGTCCGCCGCATCCGGCATCGCCAGGCTTTATACCCGTGCGGGCGCGCCAGCAAGCCACTCCGGGGGCCCGCACGGCGATGGACGCCCTGCCCTGCCGGATGACGACCCCTGCCGCGCATGCGCCCGTGGCCTGGTCCTGCGCGGGCTGGTCCCGTGGAACCCGATGCGGCCCACGGGGGTTCCGTTCTGATCGCCGGGCGTCGCGCGCCACCAGCGCCAGGCGCGCCGCCCTGAAATCAACCCCATCCCGGGAGCACGCGATGCAATCCGACCCTGACGCCCCGCTTGAAGACAACGAGATCCTTCGCAGGCTGGCGGCTCTCCCCGGCGGCTGGACGCTGGAGGGCGACGCCATTGCCCGCGCCTATCCGACCACAGGATGGAAAGCATCGCTCATGCTGGTCAACGCCATCGGCTTCCTGTGCGAGACAGCCTGGCACCACCCGGACATCACCCTTTCATGGGGCCGCGTCCGGGTGTCGCTGTCGACCCATTCCGCAGGGGGCGTCACGGCCCGTGACCTTGAGCTGGCGGAGCGGATCGAAGCGCTGGCGACCTGGACGCCACAGGGAGGCGCGCTGGAAGGTGTTCCGCCAGGGTCATCACACGCCATCCTGGAAGAGCCGCCGGAGGCCAGCTGAACTTCCCGCAAAAACGTGATTTTGATCATCGCGACGAATCGTGATTGCCCGCGACCCCACAGTTGCTGTTGCGCACTGCCGTTACGGCATGCCTGAGAACCTTGAAATCCCGGCGTTCGCGGGCGCTATCAACGACATTTTACGCGGGCACAGGACGCAAATCCTACAATGACTTAACGGCCTGTTGGCCGCGCATCGCCGCGCGCAATCCCCTCGCCAGGGCGCTGGTTTTATTGCCGGCTCTTCAAATTCCCGCCTTTCGATGACAAGTGTCATTAACCATTGTTAACGATTGGCGCGGGCGAAGGGCCCCGCGAGGAGGCAGGCGCGTGCAACTGGTGCTGGGCATCGACACCATTGGGGGCGGATGGAACGCCGTCATGACCATCGCCAGGGGGCTGGCGGTGCGCGGGTTCGATGTGACCCTGGCGATGCTCGGCCCGGAACCCGATCCGCGGCAGGCGGCCGAGATTGCTGACACGCCCAACCTGCGCGCCATATCCGCCCACACGATCGCCGCGCGCCTGGCGGAATCCTTTGGCGACCTTCAGGCGGCCGGACAGGCCGTGGCGCGGCTCGCCAATGTCCTCGCGGTCGATCTGGTCGTGCTGCACCACCCGGCCCTGGCGGCGTTTGGCCCGTTTCAGGCGCCGGTGGTGGTGTCGCCGGACGGGCGGGACATCATCGTCGCCAGCCGCACGCGCCAGGCCCCCGGCCATGAGTGGCGCGCCCGGCTTTTGCGCAGCGGGTACCAGATCGCCACGGGCGTGGTCGCTCCGAGCCATGCGGACGCCGGCGACATCATGGAGGCGCACCGCCTGCGACGCCCGCCACGGGTTATCCGGCGGACGTTCACGCCATTTGCCGCGGACCGTCCCGCCGTCGACCTGACGTCCTTCGCTTTCGCCGCGCATCAGGCCGCCGATGGCCGGGAAAACCTTGCGACCCTGAACGAGGCCGCCGCTTTATGCCCCCATCCGGTCATGCTGGCCGGGACCAGCGCCGGGAAGCTGGCGGACGCAGGGCACCTCTGGGCGCTTGGCGTCCTGACGCCTGGCCAGACGCAACGCTGGCTGGAAGGCGCCCACGCGTTTGTTTCATCTGCCACGGGCGACACCGATGGTGAGATGGCCTGGCGGGCCGCCGAGGCTGGCCGCCCCATGGTGCTGGCCGATGCGCCCGATTATCGCGAGCTGTGGGGCGACGCGGCGGCGTTCGCGCCCGCCGGCGACGCCGTGGCGCTGGCGCGCACGCTCAACGCGCTGATGGCGGACAGCGGCCAACGCAAGCAACTGGCCGACGCCGCCCGGGCAATCGCGAGGGCATGGACCGTGGACAAGGCGGCCGCGGCCTGGGGAGAGTTGCTGACCGACATTGTCGCCACAACGCCGCGCAGCAGCGTCGCCTGACGCGGCTGCGGCGGCCATCCGGCTGTTGCGACTCAGCCAGGGAGCGCCAGCGCCCTTTTTCGTCGTGGCGCCCTTTTGCCCACGCCTCGCCGCGCCGGGCGCATGTTGCGCCCAGGCCATGCCGCTCCGAAGCCATGTCAAGCGAGGGCCAGGCCTGGGCCATGTCACAGCCGCCAGCCCCCCTCTGACATCATGCGCCCTTGGCCCGACCCGGCCCCCCATGCCACATTCCCTCCAGGCGCCGCATCGCGCCGGGCCGGCCAGACGCTGGCGGCTGGTTCCGGGGCGAACGTCCGTCCCTTGCGGGCCTTTGCGTGCGCCCTGTTGCGCCGGCGCTCCGCCGGCCCCAGACTTCTATGGAGCGATGATGCCGACAGCATTCCTCAACGATCTGTTCGCCACGCTGTCCGAGCGCGGACGCGCGTTGCTGGGGCGTCCGAAAGGGCCCATCAAGGGGGATGATCTGGTTGAACTGGGCGAGAACCTGCTGTCGCGGCAGGGCGAAGCCTCCGGCGTGGCCCTGGCGGCCGCCATCATTGGCAATTATGACGCCGCGCCGCCGCCCGCGCGCCTGACTTTCCTGACGGCGCTGGCCGACCGTTTCGGCCCTGACATGGGCCAGGTCAAAAGCGCCCTGAAAGCCGTTGAAAAAGACGCCTCGCCCGCCAACGTACAGACATTGCACCGCGCCACCGAAGCGCGTCGGCAGGAACTGCTGCGGCGGCTCAATCTGGCGCCTGGCGGCACGGCGGCTCTGGTGCGGATGCGTGAGGAGCTGCTCGACCATCTGCCGGCGCGGCCGGATCTCAGGGGCGTCGACCGGGACTTCGCCCACATGTTCTCCACCTGGTTCAACAGGGGCTTCCTCGTGCTGCGCCACATCGACTGGACCACGCCCGCCAACATTCTGGAAAAGATCATCCGCTACGAGGCGGTGCACGCCATCCAGGACTGGGACGACCTGCGCAACCGCCTGGAGCCGTCCGACCGGCGGTGCTACGGCTTCTTCCATCCGCAGCTCGCCGACGATCCCCTGATCTTCGTGGAAGTGGCGCTGACCACCGGCATTCCCGACGCCATCGCGCCGCTGCTCGACACCAGCCGCAAGCCGATCGCC
>Ga0182746_1000544_pt1 | contig 49015 bp, 45 predicted proteins | sample eDN3rd30CBELigOP_FD_128881 | JGI IMG/M metagenome (GOLD analysis project Ga0182746, IMG submission 128881) | Enriched Organic Plus compost microbial communities from Emeryville, California, USA - eDNA 3rd pass 30_C BE-Lig OP (version 2) (version 2) ...
CAAGAAAATGCGTAATTCCCTGTACTTTTAATGAAGTGGTGTGTCAAGCTTCCATCGGAAAACAGATGCGTGGCTCTATTATCAAAATGGCTGTAGAGCCATACGAATACACTGTGGAAGAAACAGGGGAAGTTATTGAAATGGACTACAGATATACCTATTCCCCACAGGAAGAAGTCATAGACGAGGTTCAACCGGCTAGAACAGAACCTACGTTGGTCTGATTCCATTTGGACTAAGGGTGATGCACAAGGCAGGCATTTCCCTTATCCTTTTACTAAATCAAATTACATATGAAAAATGAATACATCTCCTCTTTTACAGGATTATAACAAAAAAAGTTTATTGGTTATCAAGGCGAACGGGCAACTGGTTAAAATATATTGTCCTTTTCCAGTAAAGAATGATGAGGGATATTTTTTGACGGTCACTGCAATATACGCAGGAAAAGACGGTTTCCCGTATTACTGTATTGATGGCACATGTTATATTTATAGCTTATTTTCAATTTATATTTAAATCGGTAGATTTGATAAAATCTTATATTCTTTACCCAAGCAACCTAGTATCATGAAAAAAATAGCTGATAACGTAATTCTTTATATAGAAGGTAAGAAATCAGAAGGCTATACTCAACAGCTAATAGATAATTACGCTGAAATCCACGATAGATATTTCAATCAGTACAACAAACTATTCTTACCTATTAACAGGTTGGATGATATCAAAACAACGATTATCAAAAAACTTGAACACAATCTTAGGTACACCTATCCATATCTAGATGAAAATGATATACAAAACGAGATTACGCTATTTGAAGAACTGTATACCAAAACATCAGAGAATATATCAAAGTCGGTGAGTTTCCTAAACGGTTCAGATTACCCCTATCTTCTAGACGTCTCCCAGCAGGATAAGATAGACTATTATAACGAAGACCATTTTTTAGATTTTATGGACTGGGTTTATGGCTATATTATACAGAAGAACGTAGTTTATGAAGATTTGGCTGAATTTCCCGATCAAAAGGAATATGACCCCGATGAAGATGATAAATACAAATCTATTGCCTATGAAATCCAATCAAAAATCGAGGCTTTAGGCAATGCAGGAGCGTACAAATTATTAACACACATATTGGTGACCACAGCAAAAGAATGTGGCTTAGAACAGTTTGAAATTGAGCGTATAGCAAAGTCTTCCAAGCTATTACAGTCGGGTACAGACATTACCCAAGAACAACATTTAAGTAGACTTTTGATAGATGTAAATTACCATATCTTTCTACAGGATTACAATAATCTAGAAATTAAAATGCCTACCCTATCCAAAGTGATATTTATCTTCTTTTTGAGGCATCCAGAAGGTATTTTGTTCAAGGAAATACATAACCATAAACAGGAAATACATTCCATTTACTACAAAATAACAAACAGGTCTGATACAGATACTTTAAACAAAAGCTTAGCTGATCTACTCAACCCTACATCCAATTCCTTAAATGAAAAATGCTCGAGGATAAAAGAAGCGTTTGTATCCATCATCGGAGACAATATAGCCCAATATTATTATGTCACAGGAGAAAGAAGGAAACCAAAATCAATTAAACTTTCCCGTGATTTGGTAACTTTTGAAAAATAACCAGCTTTTGCAAGCTTGCAAACATTGCGGAAATATCAGCCTATTAAAAGAATTTAGCGGTATGAAATCAGTCAATAGAAAAATCAAAAAGCTCTTTAAGAGAAACATCTAAAGCTTTGGCAATGGCATTTATTGTACTTATGGTAGTATTTACTTGACCTAGTTCGACATAGGATAATTGACGGTAATCAATATTAGCTAATTCCGCAAGCTTTTCCATAGATAGCTTACGCTGTTTACGGAGACTTCTTACTTGTTTGCCAAAAGCAGATATTAAAGCTTCATCCTTGATATTAATCACATACCAAAAGAAGCATATTATTACATGATATATTATGATATATATTTCATAATTTTAACTTTTATATTTCACCTTTAATATTATGAATACAATGAAAACAACATACGCCAGTACTATAATGTGGATTGTAAACATTGTTACTGGAATTTGGATATTCACTGCTATTGAACCCAATGAAGCTAAGTCAATTTTCCTATTTCTATTAGCATGGTTTGTAATTAGCTATTTTGCCCGAATTTTTGTCGCATTAATATTCTCTTTTTTCAGTAAACAATAATCCAATAAATAAATTGATAAACCTTTAAAATAGCTACATCTATGGAGATAGGAGGAACATTAATAATACTTTTAGTAATTTTTGGTATTAGTACTTTAGATAAAGAAGGTAAGTTTGGAGCAATAGTTATGTTGATTTTAATAATCATAATAGCGATTATCTGTACCCTCATTGTATCAGCAATGTTTTAACTAGTAAGAATGCTTGATAGACAATCAATATATATAGATTATTTATTTGAAAGGTTAGATTTTGTTGATGACACTTTTAAACTTCAATATTTTGATGAATTAATATATTCTTGTGAGAAATTTTACAGAATTGGAGCAATATCCCGACAAGAATTTAATAAAAGATATGATGATTTGTTTAAAAAAGAGCCTTATAGAGCTGAATATCTCAAAAATAACTATTTTTACGACCATAATGATGATTTATATATACCGGATAAATATAATTTTGGTATAATTGACTATTTGCAACTAGAAATATCAATTAAAACCAAAAGGAATGTCCATCTTAAGCCTCTAACTACCCCATTTATTTCCGCTACAGACATAGCTTCCTACACCTATTGTCCCGCGAGTTTTGCAATCTCAAAATCATTTATTCTACCTAAAACGAGTTCTGCAATCACAGGAACGGCTTTGCATGAAAAAACATTTTTATTAAAGATGTTGACTGACACAAGATATGACGAAGCCCAATTTTTAGATAAGAATTGGGCTGATTATACAGATGACATAGATATATTGTTGAATGACACTAATAGCGATCATTTTAAGATAATTGAAGCATCCAAACTTATATTTTGTGGACACAAAAAGAAGAATAATTCTAATAAAGTATTTAAAGGGGGCAAGAATAGTACTTTTGTTGGACAGCCGGACTATCTTTTCTTATCTGATACTAATGAATATTTTGTTGTTGAAGAAAAATTTATTGGTAATAACGGAGAAAATGCGATATTCTATGAAAACCATATAAACCAAGTTGCTTCATACATGTATGGTATAAATGATTATCCTATCAGTTTTGGTTTTTTAATTTATTGGTATTATGATACATTTAGAAAAGATGAGAAAGCTTATATAAGGCGGATTGCAATAAAAAAGATAGAAAAAACCTTAATATTGAAAAATAGAATTACTTGTATTTTTTCAAGTATCGCTTCACTAAAAAAGAATAAAACCATTGATTTTGATCTTGATTCCAGAAATGCTAAACGGTGTGCCAACTGTGTATATTCTTTATATTGTGGGCATAAAACAGGCAATTACGAAAAGATTTCATTACCATATTCAGTAGGCTTTATGAGGACGAAAAATGTGGAATTTCCTAACGATCTAAAAAATGAGAAGGATCGAAGGACGAATAAATAGGTAAAGTCCATTCTAAAAGATATTCAAAAGCCATTCAAAAGCCATTTAGATCAAGACATAAGCCGATCATTCAAGGAACTTTTCACAAATAACGGGACAGCAAAATGTATTAAATTAAATTTAATTATTAAAGTGACTGATTTAGAAGAATATATCAAAGAAAAATTTCCAAAAAGTAACCCCAATGCCATCTTCTTTGAGATAGAAGCAGAATATGAATTAGGTATTTATACGTGGTTAGGTTATGAGCAACATACTCAACAAGAATTAGACAGTATGTCAGATTTAGCTATCCATGTTTTTGAAGACATATTTGTAAACTGTCCAAAACCTATTTTTGTCATGATCAATCATTGGGATATGATAAGAGATGTCTATATGCTAAATCAATTTGAAGCATTTAAACAAGGTAATTTCACTTCTAAAGTCTTTATAGACGAAACACAGGAGGAAGAAAAGGAACAAATATATATTCACACCTCTTTCCAAGACATAAATTACAAAAATATTCTAGCCAAATTCATCCATCGGGATTATGATGACAAGAACAGTATAAACAGTCGGATATTCTTTGTCCTTCCCGACAGACAAATGTATCTCCTATATTTTGATAGTGAAATTATCATCGGGGCTAACAATTTAAACAACCTAAAACTCATATTTACCAAATATCAAGAACACGTAGATTTGGCTAGAAAAGAAAGATTTTTAGCACAAGGATAGCAGACAACTTGAAATAGAAAATTATTAGACAGTCTTTCCAGTCAACACTGGAGAGGCTTTTTTATTTATTCAATCATCTATTAAATTAATAAACAAGAAATGAACAATTTAACCAAATTATCAGAAATAGAGGTGCTGTTTAAGCCTCGATTTAAAGCCTCTGAGCGTCCCCAAATAAAAAGAGCGAACGATGCTCATCAAGTACTAAAACAGTCGTGGAATGAGGGTTTAATGCAGTTTGTGGAGGAATTTAAAGTTATCCTTCTGAATAATGCTAATAGAGTAATGGGAATCGTTGATATAGCTAAAGGAGGTAAGGATAGTGTAGCCGTGGACATAAGGGTGATATACTCTATTGCTCTAAAAACATCTGCTTCAAAGCTTATCTTAGCCCATAATCATCCATCCGGAAAATTACACCCAAGTTCAGAGGATAAGACATTGACTGCAAAAATTATCCAAGCAGGACAAATGCTGGACATTGAAGTTTGCGACCATATTATAATCTCCAATGAGGGCTATTACAGCTTCGCGGATGATGGTTTATTATAACGAGCAATGTGAGTAAAAAAATGAGTAAAATTGAGGTAAATCACGTTTTCTTATCCTCTACAAAAGAAAAAAATGTTTAACCGCCTTCATGAGTAAATACAAATCTGTAAATAACTGATATTTAATATAGTTAAACAAAAAAATCCCCATATTTCTATGAGGATTTGTCTGTGCGCCCACCTGGGCTCGAACCAGGGACCAAAAGATTATGAGTCTTCTACTCTAACCAACTGAGCTATAGGCGCGCTATTTTATATTCACCTCTGATATACACAGTTGTCTCTAAAAAGTCAATATTGTTCCTTTTTGACGATGCAATTATCGATATTTGCGGCGAGAAAACAAAATTTTCTATGCAAAAAATTAAAAATATTATCCTCGATTACGGTAATGTGATTTTCATGATAGACTTCGTCCGAGTAAAAGAGGCTTTTATGTCGTTGGGTATCACAAATGTAGATGATTTCTTCGGCCATAGGGCACAAGACCCTTTATTTGATGCTTTTGACCGAGGAGAAATCAGTGCTGCTGAATTCAGAACCGGGATCCGCGAACGTGCCAACCGTCCCGACCTGACGGACGAGCAAATAGATCATGCGTGGAATGCCCTCCTCATCGGTGTACCTCACGGCAAGCACGAAATATTGGAATACCTCAAAACAAAATACCGTACATTTTTGTTAAGCAATAACAATGAGATCCATTACGCATATTGCATGCAGCATATTCAGGATCGATATGATGTGCCGGACAATTCGGTCTTCTTTGAAAAAACCTATTATTCGCACGCTATAGGTCTACGCAAGCCCGATCCGGCAATCTTTGAGCGAGTGGTCCAAGAAACAGGTATTGTCCCCGACGAGACATTGTTTATAGACGATAGCCCACAACATTTGGAAACGGCAAAAGACATGGGTTTCCATACCGCATTGTGCACGGCAGAGTATCCGTTAGAAAAGATTGTAGCGGATTTGAAGTTATAAATACAGGATAAAATTGGGACAACATTTTTTTTAATTTTTACCTTTTAGTTTTTACTTTTTTAAGCTATCTTTGCACACACAAAAAAAATTAAAAGGGCACGAAAGGAGGTATATAACAGCATGATTATCGTAAATGTAAAAGAAGGAGAATCCTTAGACAGAGCGTTGAAACGTTTCAAGAAGAAATTTGAAAAGACAGGTGTATTACGCGAACTGCGCTCTCGTCAAGCATACGAGAAAAGATCAGTCACTCGTCGTACCCAGATTAAGAAAGCAATCTACAAACAACAATTAAACCAAGAGAACGTTTAAACGTGTTTGCTACGATAAGATTAGAAGAGGATGTTTTGCGACATCCTCTTTTTTTATGTCACAGACAATTCTTTAAATAGGGCTGCATATCCATGGACCATTTTGTCCCATCCAAAATGCGCCAAAGTATATGTACGATAAGCATGTCGCTGCTCTCCCTTTCCGTCATATACCAATCCCTGTATCGCACTGGACCAGGCTTGCGCATTTTCTGGTTCTACATGTATCCCATTTTTTCGATGTTGTATAGCATCCACAATCCCATCGATAGCCGATGCCAGTACCATTGCTCCACAGGCACTTGCTTCCAGACATACCAAACCGAATCCTTCCATATCCCCCTCTACGCTAATATTAGGCATTAAGAAAGCTTCTCCATGACTTAAAAGAACATCCAGCTCTTCTCTCGGCAATTTCCCCACATGCTTGATCCTATCAACGTATGCCGAATCGTTTAATAAGCTGCGCAATTCCATCTGATCCGAAGGATAGCCCATAAACAACATATAAAGCTGGCGCCAACGTCCGGGCAACCACCGTAATCGTTCCTCCGTTTTTGATACTTCCCTAGAAAACGGCCCGGCCATCACCAGGTAATATTCTTCGGGAAGCAAGGGCAACACCTCACGGACAAACCAGGAGAACCCTTTACGCTTGACGGGGCGTCCCAACATAACCAGAATTTTACTTCCATGAGGCAGATGATATTTCCGTTGGAACTTTCCCCATTCTGTGACATCTGTTTTTGGGGCTAGCCGATGATCAATTCCGTTGGAGATAACGGAAACCTTTTTTTCGTCTATTCCCCGTCTAATAGCGGCTACAGCTGTAGCCTGACTAACAGCTACGACACGATCGTAACGATTGAAACGTGGCAAGATAAAACGTTGATAAAGACCAAGAGGAAAAACAACATCCAATCCATGAAGCGTGACCACCCTACGGAGATGGTCATAACCGACGTGCCAAAGGCTAAGGGCCGCAATCAATCCATCATTAAAATGTACCACACGGATATTGGGGTACCGGTGTACCATCGCCAGGATGCGACCATTGAGTTTGCGAAAAAAATGAAAATAGCTTTCTTTGCCCGTATAAACAATTTTCCGGACAACCACATGGGCATGCATTCCCTCAATCAATTCATAGCTCTGCTTTTCCATTCCGCCGGTAGCAGGCGGATATTTGTGACTAACGAACAGGACTTCCATATTTTAAAACGTTGGTAGTATCCGATTTTCGGATAAAAATATAACAGACTATCCCGATCAATATCCAACATACCTGCCGTGCCCGTCGCAATATGGATACCGTAACCCAGACTGCCACCCCCTGAATTCCTATACTGGCCAATACCACCTTATTGCCCAGCTCTTCTATTCCCAGCTGCCCGGGTATAAACGCCCCGACACTTTTGATCAGGATGACACCCATATCCAAAAGTACACCCTGTATCCATAAAATATCGTAACCAAGAAAATACAGGATAACATAAAACTCCATACTACCCACCAACCAATGTAAAAAAAAGAGGAAATAAGACCACCAAAACAGCGTATTGTTGTCACGGCAAAAACATTGTGCCTGTAGAGCCAGATCACGAACAGTCTTCCGCATGCGCCACCATAAATTAGACATATTTTGAGGCACAGTCCTACCGATTCCTCGCTGTTGATAAAGAAAATAGAAAAACACACCTTTTATGGCTAGAAGCAATGCAATGAGTACAAACAAACCGTAACGCCACAATAGCGGCAGCACATTGCTCGCTGTAAGGGACAACCAGAGCAAGGAAATAATCAACAGTAATAATTGGGATAATACCGCCGTCACACGCGATACAACAATAGATTCGGATGCTACACTTCCCGTAATCCGATAAGGCTTCAATAGTTCATTCTTCAACACATCTCCCCCCACGATACTGGACGGATTGTAAAGACCTACCGTTTCGCCTACCTGACGGATTCCAAAAAGTTGCAATAAGGAAACACACCTCCTTTCCTTCCCCAAACATACCCACCAGCCAACCGTACCAAGTAGATAGGCTATAAAAGTAATCAGCAGAATAACGAGAAATCTTGGGCCGATTTTCTGAAGTTCTTGAAAAACCACTACAAAATCGACTTTTGTAATGAATACGGCGATCGGAACGATAATACATGCAAGAATGATAAATCGCCATACCTTTTTCTTGGTCAACATGCCGCCCATACCAGATCTTTATTGGATTGCATACCCAACTGTGTAACTTCGTCAAAGTAACGGTCAGTCAGTTTTTTCCAATCAAATCCTTGTACATAGCTGAGTCCTGTACGTGTAATGAATCCATGCAATACCGGGTCGTTGAGCAACAGTCGAATATAGATAATGTAGTCCTCTGCTGATTCGGCAGCACATTTATATCCTGTCTGTCCATGACGCACCAAATCGGCACTTCCTCCACCATCCGCAATGACGCAGGGCAAACCGGATGCCATAGCTTCTACAACTACATTTCCATAGGTTTCAGAAACCGAAGGGAAAACAAAAGTATCGCAAGACGCATACAGCTTTGCCAATTCGGCGTGGGGCAGGTTGCCCATAAAAATAGCTTCTGGCATTTGTCGTTGCATCTCCTCTTTTGCCGCTCCATCACCAGCAACGATAAAATTGTAGGAAAGATGCATATCTTGAAGCCGATTATATATTTCTATCAATATCTGTACGTTTTTTTCCCACACCAATCTACTTGCGAATAATATATTGGGCCTATCATTCCCCGTGATACCTTGAACATAGGCTACGTCCCTTTTTTGGGGATTGAAGAGATTCAGATCGATGCCACGTTGCCACAAAACCATTTTATCCCTTTCTACGCCCAGGCCTTCCAGTTGTACCTGCATGGCCCGTGAAGGAACATATACCACATCACACCGATTATAAAATCGCTGCATAGCTGCCGTCATCCACTGTTTTACAGGCTTGATGAGCACAGGAATTTTTCGGAAATAATACGGTATATAAGACAGAAAATTGGTGTGATAAAGGCTGATGACCGGAATATTCCGTGACTTGGCATAACGCAGTGCAAAAAAGCCCAGCAGCGACGGTGTCGCAATATGAATGACATCGGGTTGGAAAGTATCCAGCTGTTGTTTGACCTGTACACTCACCAAAGCAGGCAAACTAAAACTGTAATCCGCATTTAGGCCGGTATTGAGCGTTGGAATACGTATGGAAGCATGTTTGTCTATTTGTTCAGGACCTTTGCCATATATAAACAAGAAAGAAAATTGCGTAGAATCTATTCTATTGATAATTTGAAACATGGTGCGGGAAGCGCCATCACATTCCTCGATCAGTATCTCTGCAAAAAAGGCAATTTTTATCATATAACCTTATTATTTGTTTCCACTAAAATAAGTCTTTCATATTGCCCTAATAGAAACTGAATATTAATCCTTTATGAAATTTCAGGAGCTTGTTTATCCATTGGAAACAATTTCTATACGAAAGTATAATCTGGGTTTTACACCTACGTAACAATTCTGATCTAGATTTGAAGCATATAACGATAAATACCTATGGTCTTCGATATGGTTTGGCATAAAAAGAGGCACTGGCGAAATGTAGTACTGTCCGTTTTAACCTTTCCAATTGTATTTGGCTACTTGATCAAAACGACCCATTCCAGCACTTATTCCTCATTTCATACCGAAGTAAACGGGTACGCCCTGGAATATAAGGATGCAGGAGAGCTGTCACTGTTGACCTATAATGTCGCCGGCCTCCCCGATTTCCTGTCTTCGGCCAGTTGTTCCCGGGCAAAGAGCATGAAAGAAATTGCGGAGAAAATCAACCGTTTTGATATTGTCAATGTGCAGGAAGACTTCCATTATCATCGGGAACTCTACGGAGATCGAAATGAACATCGCTTCCGCACTGTCCACAAGATAGCGGTACCCTACGGCGATGGCCTCAACACCTTGTCCAAATATCCCATCCGGGAATCAAGGCGTATCCCATGGCAACACTGTAGTGGCTCGGATTGTCTTGCCGCCAAGGGGTTTTCCTTTGCCCGTATCGAAGTTGCAAAAGGAATCAGCGTAGATGTCTACAACGTGCATGCAACTGCACAGGATGATAAATATGCGACCATCGCCCGAAAGAAAAACTTACAGCAATTGGCCCAATATATCGGCACCCAGTCCGTTGGAAAGGCTATTATTGTCATGGGGGATTTTAATGCCCATTTTGAAGCCACTTGGGACAATATGGGTTGGTTTGCTCAAAAAACAGGGCTAGAGGATGTATGGACGATACTCCAAAAAGGCGGGGTATGCCCCTTCGCACATACTGACTTTGTTCCAAAAGAAAAATTGACCCTGACAGATAGCTGCGAAAGTATTGATAAGATCCTTTTTCGAAATAGTGCGCAGTTAGAATTTTTTCCTTCGGTGTACAAGGTAGAAAAGCAATATTTCACCAATAGCAACGGTGTACCTCTCTCGGACCACTATGCTATTTCGTGCATACTGCAATGGAGAAAAAACAGTAGATAATCCCCTTCAGACCGTCCGGACCGATAAAAATAATGTTTAGTAAATTCCAAGAAAAATTATTTTTAGAAGATAAATATTGTATATTTGCACTCGCATTCGGAAAGGTGTCAGAGTGGTCGAATGAGCAGTCCTGGAAAGACTGTATACGGGATGACTGTATCGAGGGTTCGAATCCCTCCCTTTCCGCCAAAGCAAGAGCAAGCCCGACATTAGTCGGGTTTTGTCGTTTAATACAATAGGCCAAGTTTACTTGAGCGAAAATGTATTAAACGACAAAACTGTGCGAAGCACATTGCTTGCTCTTGCTTTGGAACCCTCCCCTTAGGGATCACCGAGCAAAGCGAGGTAACCCCTCTCAATATACAGCAAAAACAGCAAACAAGTGATGAGCCACGATTCGTTATCTATCTCCGATCTCATGTGCTCTTTTGAGTTGGCTTGTTTCCCTTTTTCAGTCAAAAGCATAAACAAAACCCTACAAAATCTTCTCTAACACCATAATATGGTATGTGTTACGAAGCTTTTGCTTAAAAGCGTCCGAGTTCGTAACTTGCACTATTCGCAAAGGCACTTTATGATGATTCGTACCATAGGCTTGTTATTTTGTTTATTGTCCGGTATTTATTGCCCTGGACAATCCATTTCATCTATTGGGAGTCCCTATGTACAGAATTACACCAAATCGAAATACAAAGCAGGAAACCAAAACTGGAGTATTGATCAGGCACCGGATGGCGTGATCTATACGGCCAATGCTGATGGTATAATAGCATTCGACGGGTCCTATTGGGAAATCTACCCTTTGAAAAACAAAGTTGGTGCACGGAGTGTACGTGTGGCAGAAGATGGACGTATATATGCAGGTGGCAAGGAAGAATTTGGTTATTTCGAAAAGAAGAAGGGTAAGCTTCAGTACCATTCCTTAACACATTTGATAAAACCCGATATTATCGAGAATGATGAGATATGGAAAATATTCTTCACTGGCGATTCGGTTATCTTTCAGTCGTTCTCTAAATTTTATCTCTTACATCAAGATAAAATCGCAACACTCTACGGTAATGGAGAACCTTTTCTCTTTGCACATCAGGTAGGAAAGAAAATATGGGTCGAAAAAATCCCTACCGGGTTAAGCACGTGGAGTCCGGCGGGGTTTATCCCCTTGGAAACACGATTGACAAATGTATTGGTCGTTCTTCCTTTCAGTGCTAAAGAAATGTTGGTCGGAACTGCCAAAGAGGGACTTTTTATCTTGCATGAAAACGGGAAAGCTTTGCCGTGGAACGTCAACCCACAGTTAAACCAACTCCTTCAAGAAGCACAGATAGACAACGGTATCAAAATAGATGATCGCACATTCGCATTCGGAACAATTAAAAACGGTATTTTCATCATCGATCAGTCGGGGCAAATACTCCAACATATCCACAAACGGAACGGCCTACAGAACAACACCGTACTCAGCATGCTATTGGACAAACAGGGCAATATCTGGGCAGGATTGGACAATGGGATAGACCGTATTGAGATCAACTCCCCTTTTTATTATTACAACGATATTTTCGGCGAACTGGGAACGGTATACGCCATGAAAGTCTTTCAAGACAAGATATACTTGGGAACAAACCAAGGTTTATTTTATAGCCACTGGACTACAGACAATTACGCACAACAGCTTCAATTTCAATTCATTCCCAATTCGCAAGGACAGGTTTGGTCGTTGGATATACTCAACAACCAACTGATCTGTGGACACAATAATGGTACTTTTTTAGTCAAGGACAACCATATACAACGTATATCAAGTTGGACGGGCGGTTGGCAAAACATCCAGCTTATACCCAACGCCCCCTTTTTCGTCCAAGGGAACTACACGGGAATAGCCTTATTCGAAGATCGACAAAACTGGCAGCTGAGCCGTAAGTTTGACGACCCCAAACAGGCCGTATTCAAACTTTATCCTTGGGGAGATATGACTTTTTGGGCTGTATTTAATAATAGTATAAAGTTGCTAGAACTTTCAATAGCCCAACCTAAGATAAAAACGCTCAAAACATTCTCTTTCAAAGAAGATTTTCCCAATATTCAGCGAATCACGCCGGCTGGTATACGGGGCAATACTGTTTTTGCGACCGATAAGGGTATTTTTATCTACGACAAGGTATTGGACAAATTTGGACCTTACAATGATCTAAATGAATCCCTCGGCTCTTTCGCGAATGCGAGCAAAATAAAGGAACGGGATGATACAACGTATATCTTTATCAACGAAGGACGCTTTGCTTTAATAGAATGGAGAAACGACAATACTATCCGTATCGATTCCACCACCTTTAATGTGCTGGAAAATACCGTCATGAAAAAATATGAAAACGTAGAGTTTGCAGCAGATCGGTTTCTTTTTGCCCTAGACAATGGTTTTGTAGCCTATAATCCGTATTTTAAACATAGCATACCTATTGAAAGCCCCATCATAAAAGGCTTACAGGATATTTCCATGATGAATGGTGACTCGACACACTATCTGGCTCTTGAAAAACCTATCCCTTACCGACACAATAATATACGTGTAGTATTCTCCTCTCCATGGTATTCCAGCACAGCCATAAAATACCAATATCAATTAGAAGGGTATCATAATAAATGGTCCAGCCCTTCCGAAATACCCTATATCGATTTTACAAATCTTTCGTGGGGAACCTATACATTTAAAGTAAGAGCGATAGCCGCGAATGGACAGATTTCAGAGATCAGTCAGGTTACATTCACCATCAAGCCTCCATTTTTCCTGCAATGGCCTGCCCTTCTTCTATATCTGGTCATTTTTGTACTGACATTCACCTATATACGGCGTCGTATAATCCAAAAGATAAAACAAGATAAGCTTCAACTGCGTGAAAAGCTACGCCGACGCCAGGAAGAATTATTGCGTCGAGAAGCGGAACAAAACGAGAAAAAGCTCATGAAGCTAAAGACTGAGCAATTGGAACAGGAATTAGAACTCAAAAATCGAGAGCTTGCCAATGTAGCTGCCAACATTGTTTACAAAAATGAACTGTTGAACAATCTGCAGGATGAACTCTTCAATCTGAAAGATAAAAATGGCAATAAATTGTCTGCTGACCAATTGCAGAAAGTAAATAAACTCATGGATAATGCACGCAGTGATGAACGTGATTGGGATATATTTGAAAAAAGCTTCAACGAGTCACATGAAAACTTCTTCAAAAAATTGAAAGCAGATTATCCATCTTTATCACCGAACGATCTCAAGCTATGCGCTTACTTGCGACTTAATATGTCCAGCAAGGATATTGCCTCACTACTCAACATCACAACACGCGGTGTAGAGATACGACGCTACCGTTTACGCAAGAAATTCAGCCTTCCTACAGACAAAAACTTAACAGAGTTTCTATTAGAACACTAAATATACTACATCAATAGTACTACAAACATACAGTGTCAAAACTACACTAACAAAAAATAATTGAGCAAGCCCAACAAATAATTAACACACTAACAAACAACAAGTTAACAAAATAAAAACTTTCTAATGTAGCAGGTATTTATACATGATGTAGTAATGTGAAATGCTATTATTTTGTCATACAATCTATACATCACATCTTTGTTGATATTATAAACGCTGTGTTACGATAACCTATTATTGTGCCACAATTATAAACAATTAACAAACTATTTTTATGAGGAAGTTATTTTTACTTTTTTTGTTTTTGACCGCTGTCCTATCCTATGGATATACACAGGTAAAAACGATCACCGGGACGGTAAAAGACAGCCAATCCTTAGAAGGTATACCGGGGGTCAGTATTGCTAAACCTGACGGAACGGGCGTTCAGACGGATGGAACGGGCCGGTTTACCCTAGAGGCACGTCCCTCCGAAGTACTCACTTTTCGCTTTATCGGTTATACGTCACAAACAATGACCGTTGGTGACCGGGAAACGTTGGAAGTTTTATTGGTCAGCGAAGACCAGGCTCTGGAAGAGGTCGTCGTCATCGGGTATGGTACAGCCAGCAAACGAGATTTGACGGGATCTATCACGCAGATAAAGGGTGACGACATCGTGGACAGACCCGGTACAAATCCGGTAGCCAAACTGCAAGGTAAAGTAGCCGGTCTACAAGTGACCAACTCCGGACGGCCGGGACAGGAACCCGATATCCGTATCAGAGGAACAAATTCAATCAACTCTGTAAAACCGCTCTATGTAGTGGATGGATTACTGAATGACAACATCAACTTTCTGAATCCTGCCGATATTGAGAGTATCGAGGTATTGAAAGACCCATCTTCCTTAGCTATATTCGGTGTACGCGGTGCAAATGGAGTGATCGCGATCACGACCAAAAGGGCAAAAACAGGGCAGTTGAATTTCGAATTTAGCTCCCGCATCGGTATCAAGGATGTAGCTCACCGGATGAAAATGACCAATGCGGAACAGTTTAAAGAACTGTATGACGAAGAACGTTTCAACCAGGGAAATATTCTTTATGATTATACCTATTGGACAGGAGATACAGACTGGCAGGATCAGATCTTCAAAAACGGGATCCTCAATTACAACAATCTGAGCGTGAGCGGTGCGACAGAACGCAATAGCTTTCGGATGGGCTTGGGGTATTCGCATGACGAGGGAATTATCAGCCACGAGCGTCATAAACAATTCACATTCAATATAGCTGATGAGTTAAAACTGACGGACAATTTCCGTACAGGGATTGTATTGAACGGTTACCGTGCACATCTCCCCGTAGAGCGTGGCGTGTTCGGCGCGATACAGGCAGCACCTATCGCCCCCGTCTACAACGAAGAATATGGGCTATATCATACGATGCCTGATTTCCAGCGCGCGCAGGTAAACAACCCCTTGCTGGCTATCGAGGAAAGAAAAGATTCCAGTATCCCACTAAACTACCGTGTGATAGCCAATGGATATGCCGAAATCGATTTTCTCTCGCATTTCAATTTCCGTGTCAACCTATCCGCCGATTACGGATTTAATACGTCCAGAAGTTATAGTGCCGTGGTCGCTCAGTACAATCCCGACATCGCAGAGGATGACAAAACCGACTATGTCGGAAATCGATTCACTTCTGTGAATCAATCTCAAAACAAACATTATAAATACCAGACAGATTGGTTGGTCAACTACAAGAACAGCTTTGGTCCGCACAACATCACTGGGACACTTGGATTTACCACCTACTGGCAGGGAGTCGAAGAGGTCAGTTCGAGTAGGACACAGGGAGAGACCAGCTTACCTATTCCGAATGATCCCGACTATTGGTATGTAGGTGTTGGTAACGCCGCCAGACAGGAAGGCAATGGAACAGCCTCCGAAGCCCGTACCCTCTCCTATCTGGCTAGGGTATTGTACAACTACGATGGCAAGTACCTCGTCAATGCATCCTTCCGCCGCGACGGCTCTTCTGCCTTTGCTAAAGGCAACCCTTGGCAAAATTTCTATGCGCTGGGAGGTGCATGGGTGGTTACCCGTGAAGACTTTATGCAAGACCAAAATATCCTTGACAACTTAAAAATAAGAGGTTCATGGGGAAGCTTAGGAAATCAAAATGTCGGTGGCAACCGCTATCCGATGTATCCATTGCTTCAAGCGGGAAGGTCTGCCGTTTTTGGAGACGAGCTGATTCCAGCGTATAGTCCCGAATATATACCCGATCCCAATTTGCATTGGGAAATCGTGAAGAGTTGGGAAGCGGGCTTTGAGTTGGCCACCCTCCAAAACCGATTGAATATAGAAGCCGTCTATTATTACAAAGACACCGACGGCGTAATGGTTAGGGTACCCGGTATGTTTGGGTCTATCCCCGGATTGAGCAACATCGGTAATATCGAAAATAAAGGTGTCGAAGCCTCTGCACGGTGGAACCAACGCATAGACAACGATTGGTCGCTGTCCTTCGGAGGTAATATCACGACCGTAAAGAATATGGTCAAAAAACTCTCCACTGACGGCTACCAGATCGCAAACCCGCCTTCGAGGACTATTGCCGGATATCCGATCGGTTATTTCTACGGATATGTCCATGACGGTATATTCCAGACACAGGCTGAGATCGATCAGTACAATGTGGAGAATGGGCTTGGAAGTGGTGTTTTTCGACCGGGAGATATCCGTTTCCGAGATACAGATGGCAATGGTGTAATTAATGGAAACGACCGCGCGATGATCGGTAATCCTACACCGGACTTTTATTATGGTCTATCCGTGTCTACATCCTACAAGAACTTTGATCTGAGTGCGGAATTTCAAGGTGTCTACGGTAACGAGATTATGCGGACATGGAACCGACAATCCGCAAGTATTAACTTTTTGCAAGATCGAATGGCACGTTGGACGGGTCCGGGAACAAGTAATTGGGAGCCTATACTGGACAACGGACGTGCAGCTAACAGGGAGATTTCTTCGTATTTCATTGAAGACGGCAGCTTTTTCCGATTGCGGGATGTGACATTGGCTTACAGGTTTCCACAAGAATCCCTTACCCGATTGAGATTAAAGAACTTACGGTTATTCGTCAATGCGCAGAACATGTTTACATGGTCCAATAATACCGGATTCACGCCGGAAATCGGCGGAAGCGCTATCTCATTTGGTGTGGACAACGGCACGTACCCTGTTCCGGCCGTGTACACCTTTGGTCTGAACATGAATTTTTAACCTGAAAATAACGATTGAAATGAAAACATATAATAAAAACAACGTTATGCTCACTTTGTCCGTGATCGTGCTTTTACTGACGGCAAGCTGTGGCAAGAACTGGCTGGATATTAATCCTTTAGGGCGTTTCACCGAGGATGACCTGCCTACGGGATCACTGGAAGAGCATGTTTTTGCGGCCTATGCCGGATTGCGTAGCGAGGGGACAAGCGGTTTGCAGTATGTAGGCCTGCACAATATCCGTTCGGATGATGCCAATGTCGGAAGTAACGATTCAGATGCGTCCGTAGCAGGTCCTATCTACGACGAGTTCAACTATTCGTTGACGCATTGGTATTCGGTCGACTATTGGTCGGGACATTATAGTCTAATCAACTTGACTAACAACGTTTTGTCTGCCGCGGATTCATTGGACAACCTGACCGAAGGGACGCGGACCAATATCGGAGAGGCAAAATTTCTCCGGGCATGGGCTTACTTTAATTTAGTCCGTACCTTTGGAGAAGTGCCGATCATCAACTTCCGCATCACGGATCAGGCTTCGGCCATCAGACCAAAGTCCACCATTCCGCAGATTTATGAACTGATTGACGCTGATTTGCAGGATGCCGTAGCATATTTACCCGAGACATGGGTGGGGTTTGCCGGTCGCCTGACCCGTGGAGCAGCACTGTCCTTGCAGACACAAACGCTGATGGCCCGTCACCGCTTTTCCGAAGCGTTAAACTCGGCACAGGCCGTGATCAATTCGGGAGTCTATGACTTGAGTGTTCCTTACAATATGATTTTTCGCGAAGAAAGCGAAAACAGCAAAGAATCTATTTTTGAGATACAGGCCTACCATGACGGTGTACAAAATTTTGGGGTGACTTATGCATCACGTCAAGGAGTACGGGGCTCGGGGCAATGGGATCTTGGTTGGGGATTTAATATACCAAACCAAAGGTTGATCAGTGCCTTCGAATCGGGTGACCCACGTTTGGAAGCCACCGTACTGTACAGTGGGCAGACCAATACGCCATACGGGGAAACTCTTCCATCCAATCTACCCAGACCCTATTATAACAAAAAGGTCTATACCGATCCGGACTTGCGTCTGGAGTACGGAAGCCTAAAGGGGGAATGGTTCAATGTACGGATGATACGCTATGCAGATATCGTCCTGCTTGCCGCCGAAGCGGCCAACGAAGTAGGTGGTGAGGCCAATATTGATCTGGCATTGGATTACCTTGAGCAGGTAAGAGGCCGTGCGCGGGGAAACAACCCCAATATATTACCGGAAGTGACCACACGTGACCAAGAGGAATTGCGACAAGCTATACGCCACGAGCGACAAGTAGAACTTGCCATGGAGAATCAACGTTTTTTTGATCTGATCCGTTGGGGAATCGATGTGCAGACCATGCATGCTGCAGGTTACACAAATTATCAAGTAAAACACCGTTTTTATCCAATCCCACAAGTGGAAATTGACCGCTCGGGAGGGGTATTGATCCAGAATCCGGACTATTGATTTTTAAATAAAAAGTGACAGAGGCGATGAGTATCCGTAACTTCCATAACTTCCGTCACCCGCATAACTTTAAAACATATAACATGAAAAAGCATATATATACCGGTCTCTTACTGCTATTTGGCATCTTGGCCGGCACCTTGACATTCAGCTCCTGTCAAAAGATGGAGCGCCCTGCCATGGGCGAGATCATCCCCGATCCCGAAGACGACGGAAGCATACGCATTCTCGCTATTGGCAATAGTTTTTCCGAGGACGCACTCGAAGAGCACCTATACGGACTTTTCAATGCCGCCGGTATACCGGTTACCATCGGAAATCTTTATATAGGAGGAGGTTCGCTAAGCGATCATGAGGATAATATCCGTCAAAACGAAGGAGCATACAGTTATCGGAAAATCAATCGCGAGGGTGAGAAAACAACGACCGCGGGTTACTCTATACACCGTGCCCTCGCTGACGAAAATTGGACGCATATCAGTTTCCAACAGGTCAGCCAAAATTCCGGACAGTACGATACCTGGCAGGCCTCTCTCCCTTTTGTGTATGAGTATGTCGCACCAAGGGCAAAAAATCCAGCGGCCAAATTCCTATTGCACCAGACCTGGGCGTATGCACAGAGCTCGACACACGACGGTTTTGCTAACTACAATAATGATCAAATCACCATGTACGAGGCCATTGTCGATGCTGTAAACAAGGCAAAAAATCTCGTCCATACCGACTTAGTCGTACCAGCCGGCACGGCTATCCAAAACGTCAGAACCAGTGTCATTGGTGACAATGTGACACGTGATGGATATCACCTAAACAGTGGCATCGGCAGATACACCGCGGCCTGCGTATGGTTTGAATCCATCACCGGGCAAAACGTCATCGGCAATTCATACAAACCTGCCGGTATGTCTGATTATGAAGCTGAAATCGCACAACATGCAGCCCACACAGCCATTATCACACCACTGGAAGTGACGGATATGGTCGATTATAAAGACTGGGGTGGCAGCTTTGAGTTTGCCGATCCCATCTATCTCGATTTTGGACAAGCTACGGCTGTCGATGGATGGAACGGCATTGCAACAAATGCTGTTGGTTTTTCCATCTCCAATCTGAAAGATATCAATAACGAATTTACCGGAATATCCTACACCATGCTAGAACGATTCAATGGCGTGAATACCAACGGTGTTCCCTTAGCTAATCCAACGATATTTCCAATACCCGAATCTGTAGCGAGAAGATCTTTCTTTGGGCATGCTTTGGATTGGGGAACGACGCCAGCCTATGAAAAAGGCGTCTTTAAGCTTTACGGACTAGATCCTGAAAAATCCTATGAACTCTGTTACTATGCATCTAGAGAGGGAGGCGATGTAAACGTTAGGGAAACAGCCTTTATCGCAGAAGGAGCAAACACAAGTACCGTATCTGTGCTTACTTCGACCACGCCGCCTGCCCATCCACCGGTAGTCTGTAGCCCTAATGCTATTACACCGAACAGTAATGGAGAGATTACGATAACAGTAACCGCAGGTGCTAACAATACACATGCAAACAAATTCTTTTATATTAATGCAATGCGCATCCAACCATCAAATTAATATTTGATGACTCTATAATCAACTATCGGATTCCCAATGGATCCGATAGTTGATCTTACATCTCACTATCTTGAACAATGAAGTTTATATATTTGACATTCACGACCGTACTGAGCATACTACTCCTAAATTGTTCTGCACCCAAAACAGAAAACAACACCAACACAGGTATAAAGAGTTTGAGCGATACATTATCCGATGACTCGTTGATCACGCTTGTCCAGAAACAGACATTCCATTATTTCTGGGATGGTGCCGAACCGAATTCCGGACTGGCACGCGAACGTGTACATATCGACGGAAAATATCCCGAAAACGATGAAAATGTCATCACCATTGGCGGAAGCGGTTTCGGCCTAATGGCTGTACTGGTAGGCATACACAATGAATTTATTACTAAAGAAGAAGGTTTGGCTCGCATAGAAAAAGCCCTCACCTTTTTGGGAAATATCGAACGCTTTCAAGGTGCTTGGTCACACTGGTATTTTGGTGATACCGGCAAACCAAAGGCTTTCAGCGAAAGCGATGACGGTGGAGACGTTGTCGAGACGGCGTTTATGGCAGAAGCCTTGATCTGCATACGCGAATACTATAAAAATGGCAACGATGCAGAGAAAAAAATAGCAGCAAAAGCAGATAAACTTTGGCAAGGTATCGACTGGGATTTTTATAGCAATGGAAAGAATGTGCTTTACTGGCATTGGAGCCCAAAACACGAATGGGGTATGAATCATGCCATCCAAGGGTTTGACGAGTGTATGATCGCCTATATCCTAGGTGCTTCATCCCCTACCCATCCCATCCCGGCAGACACTTATCATAAGGGTTGGGCACGCGACGGTGCCATTCGCACGTCAATGACTAAATACGAAATCCCTACCGTATTGAAGCACAATGCCAAGGAAGGAGAAGTAGGCCCCTTGTTCTGGTCACATTATTCCTTTTTAGGGCTGAATCCAATGGGCCTATCGGATCAGTATGCCAACTATCAGGACTTAGTCACTAACCACACGAAAATTAACATCGCTTATGCTGAACACAATCCCAAACAATTTAAAGGCTATGGTGCAGATAAAGGTTGGGGATGGACAGCCAGTTATTCCACAAATGGATATAATGCCCACCATCCGGACAACGATCCGACGGGCGTCATCTCCCCTACAGCGGCCATTTCGTCCATACCCTATACACCCAAGGAAAGCATCAGCTTTATGCGTTATCTGAAAGACAGTATCGGTGACAAGGTATGGGGCAAATACGGGTTCTATGATGCGTACAGCGAAACAGCGGATTGGTTTCCACAACGCTACTTAGCTATCGATCAGGGACCGATGGTCGTGATGATCCAGAATTACAAAGATGCCTTTATCTGGGACCTCTTTATGGGAGCACCCGATGTACAGGAAGGTTTAAAAAAACTCGGGTTTAGTAGCACTTATTTTAAGAATTGATAATTGAAAATGGAGAATTGAAAGTTGATAATTAATCATTAATAATTAACACTATCATATAGATGCGTAGATTAACATTATTTCATATCGTTTCGTTGCTGTTATTATCTATTGGTACAGATGCACAACAAGCTGACCGTATGGACAAATTTGTGTCGGAACTCATGAGCAAAATGACAGTAGAAGAAAAGATTGGGCAATTGAATCTGGTTACGGGTGGAGAGGCTGTCACCGGATCCGTAGTATCCACAGGTGTTGAAGCCAAGATCAAAGCCGGCAAGATCGGCGGAATTTTCAGTATGTCTTCACCGGCCAAAATCCGAACCGCACAAGAGTTGGCAGTGAAGCATTCGCGTTTGGGTATCCCCCTTATTTTTGGTATGGACGTTATCCATGGATATAAAACAATGTTTCCTATCCCACTCGGCCTTGCAGCGACCTGGGACATGGGGCTTATTCGGGAATCCGCACGTATCGCCGCAGTAGAGGCCAGTGCCGACGGCTTAAATTGGACATTTTCACCTATGGTCGATATTTCCAGGGATCCACGTTGGGGGCGGATATCAGAGGGAAATGGCGAAGACACCTATCTCAGTTCGCGAATAGCGGCCGAAATGGTCAAAGGATATCAAGGTGACGACCTCAAGGCGCACAATACCCTCATGGCGTGTGTCAAGCATTTTGCGCTCTATGGAGCCGCAGAAGCGGGGAGAGACTATCATACCACCGATATGAGTCTTCATCGCATGTACAACGAATACTTGCCCCCTTATAAAGCCGCTATAGATGCCGGCGCAGGAACGGTCATGACCTCCTTCAACGATATCAATGGTGTGCCTGCCACAGCAAACAGATGGTTGATGACGGATATACTGCGCAATCAATGGGGATTCAAAGGGATGGTCGTGACCGACTATACCGCTATCAATGAGCTGATGGATCATGGTCTGGGTGATCTGCAGACCGTGTCTGCATTGGCGCTAAAGGCAGGAGTACACATGGATATGGTCGGTGAAGGTTTTTTGAGCACACTAAAAAAATCATTGGATGAAGGGAAAGTGACACAGGCCGAGATCGATGAGGCTTGCAGGCTTATACTGGAAACAAAATACAAATTGGGACTTTTTGAGGATCCATTCCGATACTGCGATGAAGAACGTGCAAAGAACCATATCCTGACCACAGCCCATTTGGCCAAAGCACGTGAAATAGCCGGTAAGTCTTTTGTGCTTCTAAAAAATGAAAACAATACCCTGCCCTTACAAAAAAAAGGTACGGTCGCTCTTATAGGCCCGTTATCAAACACCCGATCCAATATGCCCGGAACGTGGAGTGTAAGTGCTGACCTGCAGAATACACCTAGCCTATTGGAAGGTATGCAAGACGCTTTGGGCGATAAGGTAAACATAGTACAGCATTTGGGTGCTAACTTGATGTCGGATGCAGCATACCAAGAGCGTGCCACGATGTTTGGACGTACGATACCCAGAGACGAACGTCCCGAAACAGAAATTATTGCCGAAGCACTACGAGTTGCAGAATCGGCAGATGTCATCGTTGCAGCATTGGGAGAATCCTCCGAAATGAGCGGCGAAAGTTCCAGCCGTACAGAGCTGGATATTCCCGACACACAAAAAAGATTATTGGAAGCTTTGCTGAAAACGGGTAAACCCGTTGTATTGGTGTTATTCGCGGGTCGTCCGTTAACATTAACCTGGGAAAACGAACATGTACCTGCTATATTGAACGTTTGGTTTGGCGGAACGGAAACCGGTAAAGCGGTGGCAGATGTTCTCTTTGGAGACGTGAACCCGTCGGGTAAACTTCCCGTGACCTTTCCTCAGAATGTCGGACAGATCCCATTGTATTACAGCACTAAAAACACCGGACGTCCTCTAGCTTCGGGAGCATGGTTCGAAAAATTTCGCTCCAACTATCTCGACATCACCAACGAACCCCTCTACCCTTTTGGGTATGGGCTAAGCTATACCACATTTTCTTATAGTGATATCCAACTGGATAAAAACACCTTGGGTGTAAATGATAAGATCACAGCTACAGTCTCTATAACCAATACCGGCAATTACGACGGCGAAGAAGTGGTACAGCTTTATATACGCGATCTTGTCGGTTCAATCACGCGTCCTGTCAAAGAGCTTAAAGGGTTCCAAAAGATATCCCTAAAGAAAGGAGAAAGTCGGAATATTACATTTGAAATCAGTGTGGAAGATCTGAAGTTTTATAATAATGACTTGGAGTTTGTTGCAGAGCCCGGTGACTTTAAACTATCTATCGGCACCGATTCCAAAGAGGTAAAGGAAGCCGAGTTTTCACTGCGTATGTAATGGGCCCTATCCATCAAAAGACCTGGCAAAGAAAACAACTGCGACACCCTTTTAAGCGCATTACACGGCTTTTTCAAATGTCATTGTTGTTCCCGAAAAGAATTCTGCAATTTTTGCCAAGTCACAGATTTCCTCCCAGTGCTATATATTAAGTATCCTGATAGCGTCAACCAAAACAAAACTATTTCTACCCACTTCACGATTATCGCCAAAGCATTTTCAGACACTCAATATCCACCTCACATCAAAAGCATCAATTACTTCAACTAGCTTTTGGTCAATATTATGTCTGACGAGAAAACTCTCTTGATGACGTTCCAGTTTTTCAATCAGCATTTGTCTATCGTCCATATTTTTACAATGCAGAAAAATAGACATGTAGTTGCCAAGTATCCTTCCTTCATTGTGCACCAGATCCGAACCATGGATGATAATGCTATCAGAAACCAGCGATCCACTCACGACAGGCATGTCTGTATAACCTTCCAATTCCTTTTCAAAAGTTTCAAATTGTAAGGTACCTTCAAAGCAGGTTTGGTAATAGGTGAGTGCTTTCCTACAATTACCAGAAAATGTAATGAAGACCGCACTCACAAATTTACCATGATTAAAGACAGCCATATCAGGTTATGCATCAGGAATTTCAGGCTCTACGAGCTTCATTAATTTCTCCAGCGATTCCTGCCAGCCCAAATAACACATCTCTGCCGGTATGGCCGAAGGAATTCCCTCCTGCACCACCTTAAGTTCCGTACCGCACGAAACAGCTTTCAGCCAGACGGACGTTGTCATTTTTCCCGGTAAACCGGGGTTATCAAACTCATCCGTGTATTTAATAAATGTATTGGGTTTTATCTCAACGTACGTTCCACCAAAAGAATGTCCATGCCCGGTGCTGAAATTAACAAACGTCATGTGGTACTTTCCCCCGACCTTAAAGTTCATCTCCTGAACGGTACATACAAAGCCATAAGGAGGCAGCCAAGTTGCATGGGCTAAAGGGTCGGCAAATGCGCGGAACACCTTTTCCGGACTTGCCTTGATTACCCGATGTAATGATACTGAATTACTTTCCATGATCATAAATTTAATTTGTTATTAATTATTTCTTGTTATGCTTCGCTTTTTCCTCATTCTCTTTTTTTCGGAATGCAATGATTTTCCTGATCAATGCTTCAGGCAGCGGTTTTTCATTTGGAATCTGGATAACAGACTTACTGGTTTTATACCCCTTCAGATCTGCTTTGAAGTGTTCCCAAAATTTTGCACTATACGGATGTGACAAAGAAATATGTTTGGGAAATGCACAATAGTAGATCAAATAACCATGGTACTTAAAGCACGGTATTTGATAACTGATCCCTTCCACCGCATCCGGTACGAGTTCATTGATGATTTTGCGGATGGTTTGCATCCGTGCTAACGTATCACCGCTAAAAGCCTGGTGATACGCATCGATACTTTGATAATCTGTCTTAGCCATTTGTCCGCAGTTTAGGATTATATACGTAAGAAATAGCGAGGATAACCAACACCACCAATGGCAATAGCATAAAGCCCATATTTTTGTCTACACAGGCGTGACTGATGAATGCGAAGATCAAGTTGAAGGTAAGCCCCGCATAGGCCCATTCCTTTAGTTTGGCGGGTATGCCAGGATAAGAAATTGCAAAAACGCCCAGCCCCTTACAGATAATCAGCGCATAGGCAAAGTAATCGGGATAGCCCAAGGGTCTTGTCCCTACGGTTGCCTGTTCCGGTGCAAACAGCAGGGTGCTAAGTGGCATGACACCTTCCCAAAGGATGATGAGGATCGTAGCCACCCAAAAGATTATTTTACGTTTCTTCATTTTCGTAACGATTAGTGGTTTATAAATTAATTTGATTCAACATAGCGTACAAAACTGTCCAATATAGCCTGCCAACCTTGTTTCTGAAATTCAGGGTCATTTTCTGTTTCAGCATCGAATGTGGTTTCTATATTGGTCTTACCATCTTGTGAGGTAAACAGTGTGGTCGCCTTTCTGCCATCAGGCATTGTGTACGTAATCTCCCGATGTAGCTCCACATTATCATAAACACCTTCAAAGTCAAAACCAAAGCTACCGTCCTTGGCTTCCATCCTATTCTTAAACCTACCGCCTGTCCTTAGATCATTTTCGCTGTTGGGTGTATGCCAGCTTGGATCAGAAGTATTCCACTGCATAATATCGCTCGGTGTATTCCAAGCTTTCCAAACGTGTGCTACGGGAGCATTTACCGTTGCTTCTACCGTAATTTTTGTTGCTGTTGCCATAGTTATTTTTTCCATTAATTTGTCACCTTTAAATTTCTAATCCAAAATTACAATGGAATACAAGATACGGGCTGTTGTAAATACGACAACTTTAGGGGTGAATTATGACAAAACTATTTGCTACCTTGCAACTCTATACATTCATTGTCATGCATATTTCTGTCTTTGTGCCTGAGTATGGGGTGATAGAAGCCGTCACCCCACCGTTCAGAACCTTTCATACCGCCAATGAGTTCTTGACCGTATTTGGCAAAAAACCCATTTTTACCGTTGAGTACGTGGGCTTGAGAGACTATGTACCCGCCAACAATGGCGAATACATGATAAAAACCGATCGGCTGCTCAAAGATGTGACCAAAACGGACTTGCTGATCATCCCCCCTACATTTGGCGACACCGCCAAGGGAGTTCAAGCCAATGCGGAAGCTATACCGTACTTTAAAAAATTGCACGAGAAAGGTTCAAGTCTCGCCAGCTTGTGTGTAGGAGCTTTTCTTTTAGCAGAAACCGGACTGCTCAATGGCAAAAAATGCTCGACACATTGGGCGCATGTTAATGAATTCAGAGAAAGATATCCCGATGTAGAAGTGGAAGATGGAGCGATCATCACCGAACACGATAATATTTACAGCAGTGGCGGAGCCAGCAGTTTATGGAATCTGATACTATACCTTGTTGAAAAATTTTCCGATCGAGAAACTGCAATCATGATTTCAAAATATTTTGCATTGGATATCGGACGGAATAGCCAATCTCAATTCGCTATATTCAAAGGCCAACGAAATCATGGTGACGATGCTATCCAAAAAGTCCAGGATTACATTGAAGCACATTATCAGGATAAAATAACCATAGAAACGCTAGCAGATTTAGTAAATACCGGCCGTAGAACCTTTGAAAGAAGGTTTAAGGAAGCGACCAACAACACACCCATAGAGTATATCCAACGCGTAAGAATAGAAGCTGCCAAGAACTTCTTTGAAGCATCGAGAAAAAATGTCACGGAGATCATGTTTGATGTAGGTTATACAGATACGAAAGCATTTCGCGATATCTTTAAAAAGATCACAGGGCTCACCCCCATTGAATACAGGAATAAGTTTGCAAAGGTAGCCAATGAGGTGTAAATTCACGACGTTCAATGAAGCCCCTCCGATACACGTCTCAATCTAGAGATATACAAATCATATAAACAAATATTTCAGCAGAAAGCAGTACCTTTGTCTGGATATATGAAAGAACTGGCGTATCTCAACAAGTACTTTTATAAGTATAAATGGCGGCTCATTCCGGGGGTGATCTTTGTGGTCTTGTCCAACTATTTCGCTATTCTTCCGGCAAAGGTCATCCGCGAAGCCTTCGATCTGGTCAAGGAGAATATTGATCTTTACCGACTGTACGACGGTTTCGAACGCCAGGAGCTCATCTATCAAATCTTTGGGAGCAGTCTTTTGCTCTTTGGGGCAATCGTTCTCCTGCTTGCGCTGATACGAGGTCTATTTCTTTTCTTGATGAGACAGTCGATCATACTGATTTCAAGATATATCGAATACGATCTCAAAAATGAGATCTACAACCATTATCAAGAGTTGGACTTCTCTTTTTTCCGAAAAAACAATACAGGTGATCTCATGAACAGGGCGACAGAAGATGTCAATCAAGTACGCAACTACCTGGGACCTGCCATCATGTACGCCATCAATACCGTCACGCTATCGCTCATGGTCATCTATGCCATGTACGACGTAAACCCTACATTGGCTACCTATTCATTGATTCCTATCCCCATCATCGCTATCATCATCCTTTTTATCAATAAGATCATCAACAGGCGTAGTACACAGATACAGGCACAGCTCTCCAAACTGTCCTCTTTTGTACAGGAAACATTTTCGGGTATCCGGGTCGTCAAAACCTATACTAAAGAACCGGAAAAAATGGCCGAATTTGCCAATGAGAGCAATGCCTACCGGAACAGGTCGCTTGATTTGGTACGTGTACAGGCTGTCTTTTTTCCATTGATTATTTTCTTGATAGGTTTCAGTACCATTATCACCGTCTACATAGGTGGTATAGAGGTCAATAAAGGTACGATTACAGCCGGTAATATCGCCGAATTCATCATCTACGTCAATCAGCTTACCTTTCCCGCAATGGCATTGGCTTGGGTCACTTCATTGATACAACGTGCAGCAGCCTCTCAAAAGCGGATCAACGAGTTCTTGAAGACCCAACCTCAGATCGTCAATGGTACTGTCGAACGAAGCATAGAAGGGGACATACGGCTTTCACATGTTTCCTTTACCTATCCCGAAACAGGCATCAAAGCATTGGACGATATCAATGTACATATCCCTCGCGGCAGTACATTGGCCATTATCGGCCGAACAGGTTCTGGCAAGACCACGCTGGCAAATCTGTTGTTGCGTATGTACGATGCTGACCAAGGTAGTATCCGTATAGATGATATACCTCTAAAGGATTATGACTTTAGATCCATACGGCACCAAATAGGTTTTGTTCCTCAGCAGGTCTTTTTGTTTTCGGATACCATTGCCAATAATATTGCTTTTGGCTTGGACGAGGCCGACGACGAGCGGATCGAACAAGCCGCAAAAGATGCTGTGGTGTATGACAACATCATGGCTTTTGAAAAAGGCTTTCAAACCCATATAGGGGAAAGAGGTATCACACTGTCCGGAGGACAAAAACAACGGGTATCCATTGCCCGGGCACTGATCAAAGACCCCAAAATATTGATATTTGATGACTGCCTATCGGCTGTAGACACCAAGACCGAAGAACAAATCCTCCACAATCTCTCCCGCATCATGAAGGATAGGACATCGATCTTCATCGCACACCGGGTATCGACCATCAAAAATGCCGACCATATCATCGTATTGGACCATGGCAAAATCATAGAACAAGGCACACATGACCAACTCATGGCACAAAATGGAGAATATGCCAATCTCTACGAAAGCCAACTGCTCCAAGCTGTAGAGTAACAATCAGATTTGCAAAATCAAGGCAAAACATGTTTTGCCCCTACCTCAACTCACATTAATTTTGTATATTCACGGTAGATTACCAACCCTATAGCTATATGAAGGCTCTTTTTGCGTTTTCCTTCCTATTATTGCAGACACTTGCATATAGTCAGGTCATTCACTTACCAGACATCAGCAAGAATGAACTGCTTACTCAAACCTTTGCAATCGACACGACTGCCAATGCCGTGATCCTCTTGGAAAGAGGGAGCACCATGATCCAAAAAAGTGATGCAGACATGGCTCTGATGGTTTTCCATCGCTATGGTGCGCGTACCAAGATAGTGAATCAGGAAGGATATAAACATGCCGATTACCGCATTCCGCTGTACACATATGGTTCGACCTCGGAGTATATCATTGATATCAAAGCGAGGACCTATAATCTTGCTCCTGATGGCTCTATCAGCACTACCTCTCTCAAAATCAAGGATATCTTTACCGAAAAAGTCAGCGAATACCTTAAAGTCACGAAATTTACGCTGCCCGACATACGTCCCGCATCAGTGATCGATGTCGAATACACGGTCGTTTCCCCCGATATCTTCAAGTTCAGAACATGGGCTTTCCAAGCTGATATCCCAAAAATAAGCAGTGAGTACAATGCCGTTATTCCGGCCATGTTCAAGTACAATGTAACCTTACGGGGTACCTTAAAAGTCAAGGACACCAAATCCAAGATATACCGGGAATGCCTTAACTTCAACGGTGCAAAGATGGATTGTTCGGATATCACGTATATTATGGAAGACATTCCGGCCTTTATCGAAGAGGAGTATATGTTGGCTCCCAAAAACTATCTATCGGCCATACACTTTGAGCTGGAGGAGTCCACAGACCCCAGAGGTGCTGTCAAAAAGTACACACAAGAGTGGGCAGATGTAGACAGAGAACTGATGTCGGACAAAAGTTTTGGAGGTCAACTGAAAGAAGCCAATTTTTTCAAAAAAGTATTTCCATCAGAAATATTGTCCATTACGGATCCCTACAAAAAAGCCAGCGAAATCTACCATTTCATCCAAAAACATATCCGATGGAACAAATATTACGGTAAGTACAGCCAAAACGGTGTAAAAAACAGTTTTGAAAACAGATCGGGAAATATAGCCGATATCAACCTGGCACTGACTGTTGCACTTCAAGCTGGCGGATTGGAAGCCTACCCTGTATTGGTCTCCACGCGGGACAATATCGTGCCCAACACCTTATATCCTGTGATTTCCGAATTCAACTATCTCGTCTGTGGAGTAACAATCGATGGAAAAATCCTATTGGCCGATGCTTCCGAGCCTCTGCTCTCTTTTGGAGAACTTCCCCTTAGAGCCATCAATGACCGTGGACGGATCATCTATTCGCGAAAATCGTCCGAATGGATTCCGTTGGTCAATCCCTTACCCGCAGAAACTTCCTATTCTTTCTCTGGCGAATACCTGAAATCCGGCAAAATCGTGGGACAGCTCACAGTCACTTCTTTGGGTTACGATGCCTTCCAAAAGAGACAGTCCATTCTCAAATACGCCTCTAAGGAGGAGTACGAGGAAAAATTGGATGAAAGGCTGACGAATATCCGAATCAAAAAACTCGATCTCTCCAATGTGGAAGACAATACCTTTCCGTTGATAGAAACTTCGGAGATAGAAATAACCGTTGGCGACTCCATCACTTCGGAAAGTTTTACAATCAACCCCATCTTTGTCAACCGGACCACTCGCAATCCCTTCAACCTGGACGACAGGACATATCCTGTCGATATTGGTTCAAGAAAAGCAGAAAACCACCATATCTCTATCCGTTTTCCCGAAGATATCAACCTAAAATCGGCTCCCAAAAGCATCAGCTTGGTACTGCCTGACAAAGCAGCGCAATATATCTATAAGAGCAGTTTTGAGAATCATGTACTTACCGTAGACCAACAGCTTGCCTTGAACAAGGCCATCTACAATACAGATGAATATTTCCATTTGAAAGAACTGTTCTCACGCATTATCCAACAACTTAAAGTAGATCATCTCTTTACATACACCCCATGATAAGGATCTTTATTCTTTTTATTTTACTGAGCGGATGGATATTCCGTGCATCTGCCCAAGACTATGCCGTAGAACGGATACCCTTTGCCCTCAAAAGCAGAGCCGCCGCTATTGTAAGGCATGAGCATGTGCTGATCGACATGAAGAATGATGCCCATATCACGGAAAAAGTGAGCCGGGCTATCACCATTATGAACAAATCCGGTGAAGAATACAGCAATATCGGCTTATATTACAATAAAGGAAAATCAATCCGAAAAATTGAGGGGGTGATCTACGATGAATTTGGCAAACCCATCGGTAAATTCGGGACCAAGGATTTTTCTGATTACAGTGCCAGTAGCCAGGCAAGCTTGTATGATGATGTACGCGTCAAACACTATACGCCTTCTGTACATGCCTATCCGTACACCATCGTCTATACCTATGAGATCAAACATAGCCAAAGTCTGCACATTCCATACTGGAACCCCAACTCCATACCCAACATTGCCGTAGAAAACAGTACGTACCAATTCACTTGTAAACCCGAGCAGGAGTTGCGCATCAAGGAAGAAAATATTCCCTCTGCGGTCATCACCGAACAGACCGAAAAGTCAAAAACATATACATGGAAAGCCGATAATCTACCTGCACGAAAACAGGAACCCTACTCCCCTATACACTCGCCGGACGAAATCTACGTCAAGATCGTCCCAAAAAAATTCTACTACTTCAAGAAAAAAGGAGAAATAAACGATTGGGAAGATCTCGGAAAATGGGTCTACGAGGAATTACTAAAGGACAAAAATGATTTGCCCCAAGCGACAGTGGAAAAAGCAAAAGAGATCGCTTCCAAATATGCGACCGACAAGGAGAAAGCACAAGCACTCTATGCCTATATGCAGCAGAAGACACGCTACATCAGCATTCAAGTAGGTATAGGTGGTATAGAACCTTTCCCCGCTTCTTATGTAGAGCGGTTGGGCTATGGGGATTGCAAAGCTTTGGTCAACTACATGTATGCCCTACTGGATGCCGTCGGCATACCTTCCCACTACTGCATTGTCGAAGCCGGAAATACCAAGATAGATCTGGATAGAGATTTTGCCAATATCGTAGATGGCAACCATATCATTCTTTGCATACCTCTGGCTGGCGACATGGTGTGGTTAGAATGTACAAACAATAAAATCCCATTCGGTTTTTTGGGCAACTTCACAGACGATAGGCTCGTGCTGGCCTGTACGCCGGAAGGAGGAAAACTACTCCATACTCCTCAATACGATGCACAAAACAACCTACAGGTACGACAGGGAAAATTTGTCATTGATGCATCCGGTTCCGTATCAGGCAGGTTGACAACGACATTTTCAGGAGCCCAATTCGGTGATCGCTTTCCCCATACCTCACTTCCTCCCAATGAACTCAACAAGGCATTAAAAGAAGATTATAATGTCGACAACATCCTGTTCGAACATGTTGCCTACCAAATGCATGACAATAATGCAGACCTAAAAATCACGGAAGATATGGATCTTCGGATCAAAAATTACATCGTCCGAAATGGAGATCATATGATCATTCAGCCCAACATTTTTAATCGTACGGCCAGCATTCCCGAAACCAGAAACCGCACCAACAAAGTCTATATCAACAGAGGCTATACCGACACAGATAAATTTGAATTTACCTTACCCAATCCTATACAGGGCGAGGTGGATCCTATTGATAAAACACTGACATGTCCCATGGGGCGATTTGAGCTAAAAATCATACCGGAAGGCGATAAAATAAACTTTTCACGTATCTTAGAGGTCCATGACGGCACATATCCCCCAGAGGACTATGACAAGTTCTTTGACTTTATGCGTGAAGTATCCGCGTTGGACAGGGGAAAATTTAATATTCCTTTGGTAAGTAATTAAAGAAATTACTATCTTAGCGAACATTTTCAGCAGGGGCATTAGCTCATTTGGCTAGAGCGCTACGCTGGCAGCGTAGAGGTGATCGGTTCGAATCCGATATGCTCCACAAGAACAAAAAAACTAAAGAGGTAATTTTCAGAAAATTACCTCTTTTTTTATCTGTCCATTTTGGAAAATGGAATTCAATATATCAAAACATCTCTTCCGTCAACTGATGATTGATCATGGCTCCGGCAATATTCCCGGTGGCGACAGCATAGGCTACAGATCGCATCATACTGGAGCTATCTCCGCAGGCAAAGATGCCTTCTATAGAAGTCTTTTGGGACATATCTACCTTGATATGTCCCAAATCTGTCAATTCACAGCCTAGTTTGGCAGGAATATCCGAATGCTGTTCAAAAGGCAGTGCCGCATATACAGCGTCAAAGTGAATGTTACTTCCTCCACGGAAGACGACTTGGTTGACATACCCTTGCTCATGTGCTATTTTTACCACATCCGTTTCGATGATCTGTATGTTATGTTTTTCCAGCCTATCGATTTGATCTGTATTAAAATCTGCCTTACCCCTTGTCAGGATCGTCACATTATCCGTCAGGTTATGGACAAGCGACGCGATGTGGAATGCCCGCTCACCATTGGCCATGATCGCGGTCTTTTTACCCCGATATTCATATCCATGGCAATATGGACAATGGATAACAGAGATTCCCCAACATTCTTGAAAGCCTGTTATATCCGGCATGATATCTTTGATTCCGGTAGCAAAAAGCAACTTCTTTGCGCCGAAGGTCTGTCCACCTTGCGTGCCTATTTCATAGCCTGTATCGGTCCTCTTGCCATATACCGCCAAACCGTCATAAAACCGGACAGTCGGGTAAGCCATGACCTGAGACCTCGCTTTTTCCGCTATTACAGATGGTTTTTCACCATCATGGGAGATGAAATTGTGCGAATGCGGTGTCTGCCGGTTGCATGGATACCCACTGTCAATAATCAGTACATGTCGCAGCGAGCGCCCCAAAGCCATCGCTGCGGAAAGTCCCGCATAACTTCCGCCCACAATAATGACGTCAAAATCTATTCTTTCTTCCATAATGCGATATTTTGTAGATGCTGTACCCTTAAAAGCTGATGCTACAGCAACCGTGCCATATTTTATAAAATCTCGTCTGGGTAAATGCATAAAAGCATATATTAAATATTTTTGGGAAACGGATCCTTGAACCAGATAAAACGCCAATCGTCTGCTTCGTCTTCGGTCAACAGACATTGCTCGAGTTCAGCCAGATACTGTTCCTTATTTAGATTCTGACCGATAAATACCAATTCGGTTTTACGATCTTCCCATTCGGGATGCCAGCGCGCCAGAAGCGACGGCCGGATTTCCGCGTATTCGGGATACCGGTAACGCATTTCTTCCGGCATGGTACACCACCATGAACCTGCATTGTCCAAACGCAGGCTTCCCCCGGCCTGACTGAAGCTGATAGCTATATCCGGGCGTGATGCCATCCAAAAAAGACCTTTGGCACGTATGATATTATTTGGATAATCCTCGTTTAGGAATTTATACCATCGTTGTGGGTGAAAAGGCTTCTGCGAACGGAATACGAATGAAGATATACCATATTCCTCGGTCTCAGGTGTATGTTCGTTTTCCAATTCCTTGATCCATCCTGCGGACGAAGACGCTGTTTCAAAATCAAATAAGCCGGTTCCGATGATCTCCTTTGGTTCCACTTTACCAAAATGTGTACGCACGATCTTGGCTCCGGGGTTTAGCTTGTGAATAGCAGCTTCCAATACCCCTACCGTCTCGTCGGATACCAAATCTGTTTTATTGAGTAAGATAATATTGGCAAATTCGATCTGATCTGTCAACAGATTGACCACGGTACGCGTATCATAATCATCATCTGTCAGTTCCCTGTCTAGCAAGGTTTCGGCACTCCCAAAATCCTTAAAAAAATTGTAACAATCGACCACTGTCACCATCGTATCGATATAACTGAACGAAGACAGATCAATGCCATTGTTGTCGTCTACATAACTAAACGTCTGCGCGACGGGAATAGGCTCGGAAATACCCGTACTTTCAATAAGCAGGTAGTCAAATCTATCTTCTTTGGCCAGACGTTCTACTTCGACCATCAGGTCTTCACGCAACGTACAACAAATACATCCATTGCTCATCTCGACCAGTTTTTCTTCCGTTCGCGACAACACCTTCTCCCGCTCCACCAATTGGGCGTCGATGTTGACCTCACTCATATCGTTGACAATCACGGCTACCTTAAGTCCTTCTTTATTGTGCAACACATGGTTGAGCAATGTGGTCTTTCCTGCACCCAAAAAACCACTGAGCACAGTGACGGGCAGTTTCCTGCTTTTCTCTCTCTTTTCGTTCATATATGTTCGCTATTATCGTTAAATATCCCTTTCTGCTATAGCCAGGTCCATAGCCACCCGTGCAAACCATTCCCTGACACGCCAATAATGTTGTTCACCGTACTTGCTGATAAACCGTTTTGTCTCGGGAAGCTCTTCATTTTCATAAACCGCCAAACGACCTTGTACAAACGGTAATGTCAGCGGGATGCCACACTTCTGCTCGATGCAATATTTCCAGCTTTCAAAATCTTGAGGTATCATATGTTTTAAGACTTTAAATATCCGATCTCAAAGATACAACACAAAAATCATTAAAGCAACAATGTTGCATTAAAATAATTGTGTTAACTTTGTTCAAAAGTTAAAGAGTACAATAAAAAACACATTATGAAACATTATATTAAAATAATATGTTCGGCAGTATGGTTATTCTTGGCCAGTTCATCCGAGGCACAACCGACCTCAAGAGAACATCTTACCGAACACAAACCCCTCATGAACGAGGTATGGCAAACATTTGACCTGCTGATGTACAAAGTGGAGAACAAAAATGGGAAAAAGGTCTATATCCCATACTTCCCTCCTTTGCTACGTCGATTGCATGGCAAGACAGTTTCCTTACAAGGTTATGCCATTCCCATAAAAGCAGGCTTTCGTCACAACAGGTTTCTGCTGTCCGTCCTACCAATAGACCAATGTATGTTTTGCGGGCAAAATGGAATACCCGCAATGGTAGAAGTAACGCTGGCCCACGATAAAAAACAAAAAATCGGCAATAAGCCGATTCTGATAACAGGAAAAGTCGTACTCAATGCGATGGACAAAAAGCGGACGGAAATATGGATAGAAGGGGCATCGGCAACGGAAAGATAAAACCCTCTATTTCTTAAAAAACATAAGGCAACGCCATGTTGCCTTATGTTTTTTACGGCCAGCTATTAATGATCGTGCTCTGCATGGATCTCAAATTTGAGTTCCAGCTCATTGCTTCCTGCAAATGCAGTCGTATAATCCGTACGGTTCCAGTCTGTACGGGTGATATTTGCTTTTACGCCTGCGTTAAGTTTACGCATCACAAAAGTTACGTCTTTTTCGCCTTCGTTATCGTGGCCTACGGTAAAATAGGTAGTGACACCTGTGGTATTGGTCGCTCCCGAAACCGCAGTCCCGTCGGCATATTGCGTCTCACGTGTCTGGAAAAGGGCTCCCTCACCTTCGGGAGAATCGGGATTCAATATAAAACCTCCTCCGATTAAGAACGCCTTATAAAGACTTGCTGTAGCTTCATTCGCGATGAACCGTTGATCTTGCGTCTCGTTTCCTTGAGCATCGTACGTTTTTAGGCTGATTTTATAGATCGCTTCGGGATCAAGGTGCAAATGACCGCCACTGAGTGCATTGCCATTAGCGTCAAATGTAACCGTCGTCGAGGCACCTTCCACGGCACCGTCCAATCCATGGAAGTGGTCACCGTGTCCTTCTACACTTTCGCCAGTGATCAACGTGAAGACCAATGCAGCACTCGGTGACCCGATGACAAGCTCCAGCTCAGACTCTACAGTCGTGGTCTGTCCGTTTTTGTCGGTGACCGTAAAATGCAGGTGGTACTCGCCGGCAGGGGCATTAGCCGGGATATCCAGGTGCTCGTGGAATTCGACCTGTCTTACCCCGATATATTTGCCTTCGGTGTACGATTTTTCGATCTCAAAGCTTCCGCCACCTTCCTGATGGATCTCGATATCTATGCGTTGGATCAAAGCCTCTGCCGTGATCGTACCCTCCAGATGCAGATCTCCACCGATGGTGGCCTGTTTACTGTTTCCGCTGCCTACTTCGGATAAATCAATCACTGGAGCTTTTAAGACAGGATCTTTATCCTTTTCACAGGATGACAGGGAGAATAACGTCGCTGCCAGCAACGTTAAGGCGACAATGAATTTGTTGTGTTTAAGTGTTCTCATAATATTTAATTTTAGTTGTTTGAATTTTAGTTATTTAATCTTTATACTCAACCCCTTGGTATCACTCCACCCCTCCTGATCCGTCACGATAATCATAAAATGATAATCTCCCGGATCAATATCTGCCGGAACATCTATCTCTACATTGGTTTCGTACTCTTTTAGTCCCTGAGCGATCGTATAGGATTTGATGAAAACAAGCGGCTTGATCGGACTTTTCTTGGGAGCCAGATCACACTCGTCTATCTCTGTACTGTGGCTGTGATGGTCAAAATTGTGATGGATATCCACGCTGACATTGCCCAAAGCTACATTATCCGACAATCTGGCTTTGAATGTGAATTTTTGACCTCTTTCGATCTCGCTGCATTGCACCGGAAAAGCACCTGCAAAGTCAATATGTATCTGAGGGGGATCCTGATCGATCTCGTTATTACTGTCTTTTTCACAGGCTACGAATAGTCCCGCAACTGCCAGAAAAAGAAAAATGATCTGTCTTGTCGTCTTCATCGTTATTTGTTTTACTTATCTGTTATTTATGATTTACTACGCTCTGAATTTTCGTTTTTTGCTGACTGGAAAGGCATCCTCAGAGACAGGATGATATTCCGGCCTGCTTCGGGCAATTCGATCAAGCGATAAAAACTCGTGTGATCCATATATTTTGTATCCAACACATTCTGCACTTGCAGGTTAAGCAGCACTTGTTGACCCGCCAATGCAAACTGTGTACCTGCTTGCACATGCCATATGCCATAGCCAGCTGTTTTCTTCTCGGGCGGAACGATACGGTTTTGTGCCGCCACCCGTTTATAATCCAGACCGAAATACGTACCCTGCCCTTTGCTCCACTCCAAAGGCGACCAGGTCAAGTTCATCATTATGGACGCCGGAGGCGAAAAGGGCAATGTATATCCCTTTTTCTGTCCCGACAATTGTCGGGCATACAAGTACTCGCCCGAAATCTCTGTAGATAGGCTTTTCATGATGTTGTACCTTGCCTGCACCTCTGCGCCATAGCGTAACACTTTGCTCTGTGTATAGACAAATATCTGATTGCCGGCGCCATAATAATGGTCAAAACCAGGCGTAGGGTTCAGATAGATATAGTTCGGAAAATAATTGTAATACGGGCTTAGCTGTATAGCCCATCGGCTATCCTGCCAACGCAAAACCAAATCCCCCTGATAGGACTGCTCCGGTGACAGCGTCGGATTACCGAGCTCATAGCTGAAGTAATGGTAATTCACCCCATTTGCCGCCAGTTCCTTCGCAATAGGCACCCGAAAGCTCTTTCCGGCATTTGCCTGCAAAGAAAAGTGGCCCAGCCTATAGTCCATCCCGAAAGACCAAACAAAACTGTTGAACTCTTTTTCTGACGCCTCAGCGCGGGTTAGGTTCTGCCACTGCTCTTCTCCATCAATCTCTATTAGAGAAGGAAACCAATCCGTATAGGACATCGTACGGATAGTGCTGTGGTCATAGCGGATAGCACCGTGCAGGGATACCTGTTCATTAAGCGAGAACTTGTCATATACAAACACACCTACCGCTGCCTGGCGAAATGCCGGCACCAAAAAAGTCCACCCATTTATATCGTTGTGCTGATACTCACCCGAAGCTCCTATGGTCACTACGTGTGAACCGTAGGTCATTTTATCACGGAGATTAGCTGAATATACTTTTTTGTCAAATTCACGCTCCAGGTCCTGTGGAATATCCAAATTCTCCGGATATAGCGGAGGCATGTAGCCATGGCTGACGTAATGACTGTACTCCTGCCTAAAGTTATGTTGAAAACCCAAATCCAATTCGATTTCGTGATCATTCCATACGTATCCGCTTCTATTTATCAGCTTCAAATGGTTAACTTTCTGGCTTGGCATCGGGATATCTCTCGAAGACGCATCATGCAGATCGATATCTACCCTTCGGGGTTCCAAACCGTGTGCATTGGCAAAAAAACCACTCTTATTGAAAGTGTTGCTGAAATAGAACATCGAACTGAACCGATCGTCTACATAGCCACTGTTGAGATGAAAATTTAACTCTCTGCCTGCTGTATTCCGAAGATGCCGCTGATCCAGATGCACAGCGTAGCTGTACACATATACGGTATCCGTAGGCACCCGGTAGTCACTGTAATCTTGGTAGGTCGCCCTTCCCTCATAAAACCAATTGGTCTTCCTCTGGTAAAGGTGGACACTGACACCCCCAAGCATGTTGTTGGTCTTGCCGATCAGGTCCACCGTCCCACCGCTCGTATGGTCATCCGGATAGGCTTTGGGTTTGATATCGATCACCCCGCCGATCGCATCCGAACCGTACATAAAAGATGCTCCACCGCGTATCACTTCTATATCTCCCGTAGCAAATTGATCGATTTCCAGGCCATGATCGGCACCCCACTGCTGTCCTTCATGTTTTATTCCTTTTTCGACAGTGACCACACGGTTGAAACCCATTCCACGTATAAGTGGCTTTGACTGTCCGGAACCTATCCCGATCATGCTGACACCTGGTAGGCGACCGAGGGTCTGCATGAGGCTCCCACCGAGATACCTATGGACAAACTGCGAACTAACAATATCTGTATTCAATGGATATTCGTCTTTTTTTAAGGACGTTTTGTCGTGTACGACAACTTCTTTGAGCATGTGTATGCCGGGAGTAAGGTAGACCGTCAGTGAAACATCTTCGTCTGTCAGGTTGACTTCCGAACGGTAGGGTGCATAGCCGACCATATGAACTGATAGTACATACTTTCCTTTTGATACATGCTGAAATGAAAATTCTCCTTTTTTGTCCGAAAAAGATTTTAATTCCGTAGGAAAAAGTTCTACCCGGGCTCTGGACACCTCCTCCCCATCATCTCCTTTCACCGTTCCGGAAATTCGGAAAGTTTGAGACTGCACAGCAATACTCCAAAGACCTAACAAGAAAAACAATCCTACTATTTTCATTATCCTATTCGCTATTGCTCTTAGATCATACAATCTTTGTAAAAGCAATATTGTTGCAAATATAAAATAAACATGAAACAAAAGCAACAATGTTGCGAATATAATTTTTCTGCATTCAAAAAGAAAGGGTGTGCGGTAGCTATCTTACAGCTCGACGGGCACAATCTGTCTGACAGCAAGACAGATTCCGCAAACTGCTTTTCTCTATGTATATAAAAAAATATCCTTTATGTTATCCATCAATTGATTTTCCATAAGCAAAACCTTATATCTTTTTTTTAAACAAAGGTTGTCCGGCTCACTTCTATTTGGAAAATCCACCTTCTGCGATAGCAGTACGGTCATTCTGGTCGTGCACATAGACCTTGACCTTATATTCCCCAGATGGCAATTCTGCAACCTTGATATGCTCATGAAAATGAGCTGTCAACTCGCCCTGTAGTTTTTTGCCTGCAAAAGTATATTCCTGTTGCCATGCTGTACCCGAAATCTCCACTACGACATGGGCTATACGTTTTGCTGCGACAATCTCAGTCGCCAGATGCAGATCATTTCCGGCAGAATTGAGCCCTACTTCCAATTCGGATATGACCGGAAAAGTACTATCCACAACAAGCATCATATTTTTTGCGCTTTGAACGACTTTTCCGTCACGTTGCCTGGCGGACAGGCTTATCTGATACTCCTCGAGTGCAATAGAATCCGGAATAGCCACTCCTTGCTGCCATTCAAACTTATCGCCTTTATCAAAAGTCCGAAGATCTATGGTGTCTACATACGTCCACCCCTCGCCCGAAACCGGTCGGATATGCCACCACAGCACGTCCAAGCCTGTGGTATCCCGTACGATTCCTTTCAACAACAGAGTTTGCCCCACATAAAACCGATCATCATCCTGATTATCGCCGACCTTCACCCACGCAATCGGAGGTACCGGTTCACTACAACCGTACAAAAGAAACAGTAAAAATGCCAAAAAAACTATTGAATCTCTCTTCATATGTTCATTGCTTTTAGTTTGCACCAAGATCAGGGATAGCTATCCATTCATGTAGATATCTTTCTATATGAAGGCCATCCAATTCTTTTCCAATAAATACAAATTGATTTTGTTTGGTGTGATCATTTTCCCAATGGCCACCATAATCCATATACACCCTTGCCCCTACAGACTGTATAATAACTTTTTTATCCTCATCTTTTTTGAATACCACTCCCTTCATCCGGTATATCCTATCCCTATACTTTCCAATCAAGATGCTCAACCCAATGTACAGCTGCCCAAGATTAAACTCAACGTCTATCATATAAGCACGGACTGCGATATCCTGACGATGTGTTTGTCTTGATTCCTTACTTCTAGGGATAAAGGTATCCGTAGACTCTTTCTCTCTTGCCAAAGAAAAAAATGTAGAATGAGGAGTATACCTGACTTGATCCACCTCATCCAAAGGGAAAGCAGCAGGTTCTAAAGATCGGAATACTTTGGCAAATGGATTAAGCGAAGCTAAATATTCTTGAAGGTCATTAACATATCCTGCACGTACAAGGTCTGTTTTGTTCAGTATTAAAGCATCAGCGGCCATAAGTTGCTTCAAGGGCTCAGTTCTTTCGGCCAACTGGTCTTCAATCAGCTCGGCATCAACCATACAAACTGTCCGCAGCAAAGGAAAATATTTTTTGAATATCGGATGTACTGTAAACGGTTCTATAATCGCTTCCGGCAATGCCAACCCCGTACATTCAATAAGCAACTCATCAAAATTGTCTTTCTGATGATACAATGTTTCTAATGAACGATACAGGTCATCGTTCAAGGTACAACACAAACAACCATCCTGTAATTCGACAAATTGATTGCCCTTATCAACAACTAGCATACCGTCTATATTGGTCTGCCCGATTTCATTCTCGATAATAGCATAACGCTTTTGCGGGTTAGCCCGTAGCAGTGCATTCAAAAACGTCGTTTTACCGGCTCCTAAAAAGCCTGTCAATATCGTGACCGGACGTATATCATTACTCGGCATAGCATCGTACTTTATACTTCAAATTCAAATCTTATAAATTTCTCCAACTGTACCCATCAGATCACCCTGTCCGTCAGTGCCGTGACACACCTCCTCCATCTCAAAACCGTGGATCTCTAGTGCACGGTCGAATCCAGAAATAGTCTACAACTCCTCTTTTTTAAACCTTCGTGCCATTATCCTTTAAACATTGATCACATATTCCCGAAAAAAGCAACATTGCATCGTCTATCCAATAATTCTTTAGCTCATCTATATAATATTCGGGCAAGGGTGTCAAGCAGGAAACCGAACCGCAGTGCCTACACCTGAATGAGGGGCGTATACCGAAACTCTCCGGATAATAGACAAAACGATTGATCCCATCAATATCAACTACCCGTTCTATTACACCTCCATGATAGAGATCATTGAGAATCCTGTACATCGTCACCCGATCCTCTCCCCTATCAAAATAAGCGTACATTTCCTGAAAGGAGAACGATTTGCGCGTATTCATCAAAACGTTCAATACTTTGATCCTTAACCTCGTCGGCCTAACACCATGTTCTTTAAGAATATCACTTGGAGTAGACATAAACTCGTTATTTTATCGGAACAAAAATGCAATGCGTTCAATTTTCTCCTCATCCGACCAATCAAAAGCATCGGGATGCAGTGACATATCCGCAGAAGTCATCACATGGAAGTCGCCCATAGCTTCGACCAAAACTGTAGATGTAGTCAATATGTTATCGGTTATTCTCACAACTTTAGCATAAAATAAAAGCAACAATATTGCAAATATAAAATAAACATGAAACAAAAGCAACTATGTTGCGTATTTGTTTTGGATAAAAAAAGACCCGTCAGATTTTGGAACCTGTCAGGTCTACAAATGATACAACACCGTCTTATCTACCACCTACGGTTATTGCCACCGGAATGAGCGGGTTTCTTTTTCTTACGATGCCTATAATCAGGCTTTGCACCGGCGGGTTGCGCTTTGGAAGCCTTTTTTGCATTTTTGCCTTGTGGCGCTGCCGAAGATGATTGGGCCAAAAACTGTGGAGACATGCTCAACTCTTCCATTTCCTTGACAGGTAGTTCTAGTCCGATCGTAAACTGAATATCGCGGATATAGGGTATCTCTTCGACATCACATAGCGAAATGGCAAACCCCTGTGCTCCTGCCCTACCCGATCGGCCTATGCGGTGTACATACGCCTCGGGGATATTGGGGATTTCGTAATTGACCACATATTTCAACAGGTCGATATCGATACCACGTGCGGCAATATCCGTCGCTACCAATACCCTGATCTTCTTGTTCTTGAAGTTCTCCAAAGCGCCTTGACGTGCATTCTGCGATTTGTTGCCGTGTATAGCCGCCGCAGAAATCTCATTCTTATGGAGAAACTTCACCAATCTGTCCGCTCCATGTTTGGTCCGCGTAAACACCAATACATTGTCATCCAGATCATTTTTCAACAAATGTAACAAAGCTTTGTTCTTGTTGGCCTTTTCAATGTAGTACAAAGTCTGCTGTATAGTCTCGGCCGTGGTCGATTCGGGTGTCACTTCCACTTTAACAGGACGGCTCAACATGCTATCTGCCAAGGCTTGTATAGCTTTGGGCATAGTCGCCGAAAAGAACAAAGTCTGCCGACGTTCGGGAATAACCTTCAGTACACGCTTGACATCGTGGATGAATCCCATATCCAACATACGATCCGCTTCATCCAATACGAAAATCTCAATCTGGCTCACAGAGAGAATACGCTGATTCATCAAATCCAATAACCTACCCGGTGTAGCCACCAATATGTCTACCCCCTGCCGCAGTTCATTGACCTGTGAGAATTGGTTGACACCGCCAAAGATGACGGTATGGCGCAACTTCAAGTTTGCTCCATAGTCCTGGAACGATTCGCTGATCTGAATGGCCAATTCACGTGTAGGTGTCAGGATCAAGGCACGGATAGTTCCCTTTTTATGTCCCTGTGGTTTGTATTGATCAAGCAACTGCAAAATAGGGATTGCAAATGCAGCGGTCTTGCCCGTGCCTGTCTGGGCACAGCCCAGGAGATCCCGGCCATTCAACACTTCGGGGATAGCCTGCTCCTGTATAGGGGTTGGATATTCGTAGCCGAGATTTTCTAAGGCTCCAAGGATCGGAGCGGCTACTTTCAGTTCTTTAAAAGTTTTCAAATCGAAAAAATTACTTTATGTGTAAGGAGGCTGTCTAAAAAGTCAAACATTATCATCATTCTGACCGAAACGAAGTGGAGTGGAAGACCGCCGAAGGCAGCTGCGAAGCAAATCTCATCATGGTTGATAACCGTTTAAAATGAGATGTTTATTCATTCTTTGTTTGCCTTTTAAGGTATTCATGAACTCGTTTCACTCGGTTCGACTTCGCTACGCTTAGCTCAACATGACGAGGATTTTTTGGACAGCCCTCTAAAAAATAAAGCCGCCAAGAGACACTTAGCGGCTTTGAATTTTTGAATGAGGTATGTACAAAACTTAGTTAGCCTCAGCAGGAACTACCGAAACATAAGATTTGTTGTTGGCTTTTTTACGGAACACAACGGTACCGTCTACCAAAGCAAACAAAGTGTGGTCTCTACCAATACCAACGTTTTTGTCAGGATTGTGTTTTGTACCGCGCTGACGAACGATGATGTTGCCAGCGATAGCTTTCTGACCACCAAATATTTTTACCCCTAATCTCTTACTGTGTGACTCACGGCCGTTCTTCGAACTACCCGCACCTTTTTTATGTGCCATTTCTTTATCCTAATTTATGACTATAAAGTCAGATTAAAAAATTCAATTATAAACTGATTCCAGTGATCTGGATCTTTGTAAACTGTTGACGGTGTCCGTTTTTCTTTTTGTAACCTTTACGGCGTTTTTTCTTGAAAACGATGACCTTATCACCTTTCAAATGAGACAAAATCGTAGCTGAAACCTTAGCACCTGAGATACTTGGTGTACCAACAGTAAATTTACCACCGTCTTCTGCTAACAATACATTGTCAAATTCAATACTAGCGCCCTCTTCTCCCTGTAAACGGTGTACAAAAAGAGATTGGTCTTTTGCAACCTTAAATTGCTGTCCTGCTATATTTACTATTGCGTACATTGTTATTTAATTTTTTATAATTATTTTAATGAACCGCAAAGATAGAATATATAGTTGAATTGTGCAATTATTTTTTAGAAGTAGGGGCAAAAAATCTTTTGCCCCTACTTCGTAAACGCATCTATGATCTCCATACAGAGGATACCATCCTCTATTGTACAGGGATTGTCCACTTCACCTTTAAAATACCGGACTGTCTGCTCGATCATCGGTTGCTGCACATGCTGTAACGGTTCAAAAGCAAACTCGTCGATATCCTCTCCCCTTTCTAAGACAATAGGTTTTCCTTCAAAAAAAGAAAATCTCAATTTGCCTTCAGAACCCAGAATCACACACAGATCCTCCTCTTCCGTCCGATCAAAATCCCATATCCCATGAAACAAAACACCACGATCAAACAACACCTGACCTGATACACGTGTCGCAGGCTTTTCCGTTCCCTTTACGTCTGACAAACCGCAATAATGCAATGGACTTCCAAAAATAGCCACCATCAGATCCAACTGATGGGGTGCCAGATCATGGAAAAGCCCTCCACCCGATATGGCAGGATCTATACGCCATTTGTTCTTGGATATGGATAGTTCTTCGGCAGATTGGGCTTTTTTGTACATGTTGAGATGGACAAGGGAAGCTTGTCCGATAAGGCCGCTCTCCACAATTTCCTTTACCTTCAAAAAATAAGGGTTCGCACGACGATAATGTGCCACGACCAATTTTCCGCTATACCTTTTCAACAAATCCTTCATCTGCCTGGCCTCGTGGGCATCCAAGGCCAAAGGCTTTTCTACATACACCATTTTTCCAGCCTGCAAGGCCTTTTCTACATAATGGAGGTGCACATGCGGTGGTGTGGCAATATATACAGCGTTGACATCAGAATTGGCCAGCATCGCTTCTACATCTGTGTACCAATTGGCGATCCCATGTCGGGCAGCATAATCTTTTACCTTTTCTTCGTCCCGGCGCATCACAGCGATCAGATCCGAGTCTTCCACTTTCCTGAAGGCAGGCCCGCTTTTGACTTCGGTCACATCCCCTGCCCCAATCATTCCCCATTTTATCATTGTGCAAAATCTTTCTTATGAACATTTAACTCCTATGGAGTCTCTCAATCCTACCATGGCTCTCCTTGCTTTCACTATCCACATAATCCCACCTTCATTACCCCTATAAAGATAACAACCTTAGGCAAATTATAAAACACTATCCAAACCTTTGCTTCATCGGTTCTTACGCCCCATTTCACTTTTGCCAAAAAAATGTATCTTTGCACTTCACAATTTTTTTTAGAAATGAGCAAAGCTATAATCAAAACCGAAAAGGGTGATATGACCGTAGAGTTCTACGATCAAGACGCTCCGAATACAGTTGCCAACTTTATCAAACTAGCAAAGTCCGGTTATTACGACGGCCTGGCCTTTCACCGTGTCATCCCTGATTTTGTGATCCAAGGTGGATGTCCCAATTCCCGTGAAGGTGCAGCCGGTATACCGGGCACAGGCGGCCCTGGCTACAAAATCGATTGTGAATTGACAGGCGAAAACCAATACCACGATAGAGGTGTATTGTCTATGGCGCATGCTGGCCGCAATACAGGTGGTTCACAGTTTTTTATCTGCCATAGCCGCAACAACACGGCTCATTTGGATCGCAATCACACCTGCTTTGGCAAAGTAGTTGAAAATGTAGATGTCGTAGATGACATCCGTCAGGGAGACCGAATCTTATCTGTAGAAGTTATTGAGAATTAAGCACACAGGTTTATGAATTTAAGAGCATTAGTATCCGTCACCGGAAAACCGGGCTTATTTAAGCTGATCGGACAAAATAAAGGAGGCTTTGTCCTAGAAACTTTGGACAGTGCCAAAGTGAAATCGGTCGTCAATCTTAACACGACAAAGATGGCCACGCTCGAAGACATCACGATTTACGGCGAGGAAGAAGAGATCCGCTTGATCGATATCTTCGAAAACATCAAGGCCAAAGGAGGTGAGACTCCTGACACAAAAGCCGACAACAATACGTTAAGGGCTTTTTTCAACGAAGTAGCTCCGGGGCACGATGAAGACCGGGTGTATACTTCCGACATCAAGAAGATCATCTCTTGGTACAATATCATCAAGGAACTTCCTTTGTTTGAAGAAGAAGCTCCTGAACCTTTGGCATAACATCTTTTCCGAGGTCTTTCTACATTCAAATTAAAAGCCTTGCAAATTTTCTTTTGCAGGGCTTTTTTTCCTAATCTACAAAACATGTATCCCTACCACAACAAAATAAAGCAACGGATAAAAAACGGAGAGTTGATCCGATATGAGTTTGTAGAGCGTTACAACCATATCAGTCCTGCACTGCTCTTATATTTCAAAACAGAACCATTTGTACGCCCGATCCGAGAACATAGATTTGGAGAATATGAGGTCTTGCTGAGAGAAATGGATGGTGATAAATAGCATAGGAATTATCCTCCCAGGGCATTATGTTTATTTCACACAATGCCCTACAAATCCTGCGCAATCACATAGCCTGCCGCCCAGGCCCACTGAAAATTGTACCCTCCAAGCCAACCCGTAATGTCCACAGCCTCACCACCAAAATACAATCCGGGATATTTCTTTGATTCCAAGGTTTTGGGATGCAGTTCGGCCGTAGACACACCGCCACGCATCACTTCCGCCTTATCATAACCTTTGTCTCCTGCCGGTTTAACTTTAAAATGGTGTATAGTATCCGAAACGAGTGCCGCATCGGCCTTACTGAGTGATGCAATTTTGATAGTTATCGGCAAAAATTTACCCAAAGCATCTACCATCTTTTTTGTGAAATAATCATTCAACATCTGTCCTATCGTACGTTTCCCCCCGGCATTGCGTTCCTGTCGGATCAGATTATCCAATCTAAACTTCGGGAGCA
>Ga0182746_1000548_pt1 | contig 48826 bp, 43 predicted proteins | sample eDN3rd30CBELigOP_FD_128881 | JGI IMG/M metagenome (GOLD analysis project Ga0182746, IMG submission 128881) | Enriched Organic Plus compost microbial communities from Emeryville, California, USA - eDNA 3rd pass 30_C BE-Lig OP (version 2) (version 2) ...
ATATCGCTAAAAAAACATCTATATTGTCTGGCTCAGACTGGGTGGCAGAGTGGATTCTCGATACAACCACCTATGCGGTAAGGTATGATTTGTTTACAACAAGTCACAAGAAACCGATTGTACGCATTAGAAATAATGGTACAAAGAAATTAAATCCTGCGGCTTGACCAAAGGAGCAAAACGTTTATCGGAAATCTACTTATGAGTAATTTATAAGGAAGATTAGGTAAGTTTTGTAGAGCGGCAGTTATTGAAAAAAGTATATTTGACCTAACTTCAGAGGATTTAAGGCCGTTTGATGTAGTTGTTAATGCTTTTGGTGCTCCTCTCAGCGAAGAGCAAGCCCATGTCGACGCTGGTCATGCACTCAGTGAGGCACTTAAAGGAACAAACACAAGAGCGATCATTGTCGGAGGCGCAGGGAGTCTTTTTGTAGATGAAAATAAAACCGTTAGAGTCATTGATACACCTGATTTTCCTGATATGTTTAAACCTACAGCATCAGGTCAGGCGCGAAATCTCAAAGAATTACAGGAAACATCCGGTATCACGTGGACATTCATCAGTCCTTCAGCTATGTTTGATCCTGAAGGGAAGAGAACGGGATCCTATCAAACAGGAAAAGATCATCTTTGATAATTCACAAGGCGACAGCTATATTAGCTATGCGGACTATGCAATTGCCGTACTAGATGAAATAGAAAAACCTCAGCATATGAATGAAAGATTTACAGTAGTCGGTGAAGCTAAATAAAAATCTGGATTTGTATCCAGTGAGGCTGTCCTAAAAGTCATGAAAAATGGCTTTTGAGGGCAGTTTTTTTGAATTTTATACACAAAACGTTCCTGGATTTTCGTTTTCAACCCAGGAGTGAAATCCGAATGACTAATGACATCAGGAATTTAGTCAGCGGATATTTTTATAATGAAGAATTGAATAATAAATTAGATTACATGTTCAGTACATCACAAAAATAAAGTTAGCAAATTTACAAATATCAATAAACTCTGGGTTAGGTCAATGAATCTTCCTTTATAGCAGATATGGAATAAGCGGTACTACAATAGCGAGAAATAATGCCGAGGTTGTCATGGCCACATTTCCCATTGCCCCTTCTTCTTCTCCCCATACGAGTGAACGATTTGCCCCAAGCATTTGCGCTGAAGTTCCCATAGCTAAGCCTTTCGCTGATTTACTTTTAATTCCTAAATACTTGAGTAAATTTGGGCCAATCATGACGGAGATTAAAGCAGAAATGATAACAAAGATGATAGTCGTTGAGGCTAACCCACCAAGATCTGTCGCTATTGTTAAAGCGATAGGAAGTGTAACAGACTTCGGAATTAACGAGGCTAGAAGCTGCTCGTTCAAGTGAAACAAATGGGCCAGCGAAAGTACGGAAATAACTCCAAGTGCCGTCCCGCACATCACACCTGCAAAGATTTTTTTGTAATTTTTCTTTAAGAAAGACCATTGTTTGTAAAGGGGAACAGCTAACGACACGACAGCTAATTGCAGTAGTTGATTAAAGATGAAGTTAACTTGTTGATACGTTTCTTCATGGACGTGGAAGAGAAGTAATAGAGAAATTAGAAGGGTGGATGCGGTATATAAAGGATTTAGCCAATTCTTTTTATATTTATTATAGATTTTTAATGAGACGAAGTAACAGGCAATTGTCATCATGATACAGAAGAGTACTTTTAATAGGATTATGTTCATTTTGCTCTCCTCCTTTTTAATTTTTCATACCATTCTACGGTGAAGGCTGTGCCTAACAGGCAACAAATGCTGCTTACAATTAGAATAATTAAGATATTCCACTGTAAGATATCTAAAAAACTTGATGATAAAAACAGGCCGGCAATGGGAGGAATAAAGAGTAATGTTAAATGTTTTAATTGAAAAGATGAGGCTTTCTCAATCCATTTTATATTGACTAACCTTGTTAAAAGGCCAATAAACAGAAGAATCATTCCAACAATAGCGCCGGGTAAAGGGACGGAAAAAATCGAAACAATCATATGTCCAAGGAAGAGGAAGCCGATAAGGATGATAAACTGGAAAAGCCAATTAAGTTTCATATCCCCTCTCTCCATTCATTTGTAAAATTAATCTTTATTTTAGAGGGGATTGACTCGTTTGTCAGCTTTTTTGTAAGAAAATCTAACAAAAATTAGGTGATTGATACAAGAACTTTGTAAGAAAATCTCACGGAAATAATTTATACGCATAAATATTTGGATAATAAAAATATACGAAAAGTGTGTAGGTGAATAAATGAAGATAAAGGAGCACTTTGACTTTTGTCTCATTTCGTAAATCGATTGGCATAGCTTGACGCAACGAAAGAATTTGGTTTGATTTTAGGTTCAAGTCCCATCGATTCAATTCTTGCGGTCATTTCTTCGACAAATATTTTTGTTTTATTGCGATTGCCTGAACCGATGTCCAAATGGCCTTCCATTGTAAATGTAGCTCCTTTGTATATAAAAGGGAGTACGATATCAATCATCACGTTTTTCTTTTCCTCTGTAAACAGAGAAACGACTTCTTCTGTTAATGAAGTTTCCTGAGAAAGTCGTTCATGTATTCGATCCATTCTTCTTGGAACAGTCACTTTTCGAATGCAGGCCCATGCTCCTTTTCCTTCATTTAGAATTACAATTCCTGTAATGAAAACGGTATGTCTTTCATGCACTTGAGAATCGGTACCAATCATTAAGCGATAATTTCCATTGCGATTTAATGTCATAAATCTAATAATTCGGTCAAATACTTGTTCAAAGGTCATCGCTTTTTCTTGTAAATTTTGAAATAAGAAATCATTGGTCATATAATCACCTACATTCATTCTTTTTATTTAGTTTAAATTTCTATTAATCATACCTACACGCAGTACATTCAAAAAACTCTCTATAGTCATATCTATGCAGCTTTGTCCTATTGTTGTGAAAAAAGTGCATACTGAACATAAAAAAGAATGAAAAATGAAGAGCTGATGCTATTTGTGAGTTTAGAAGAGGCAAGGATACCGGCCCTAAAATGAATCTAGGCTTGGAATGAACTGCCTTAAAGGTCGAAGAGTTGGAGATAAATATATAATCCTCTCATTTCTTCTTTCAATTGGTTTGTGAGGATACCTGTCATTCGCCAGTTATTTATGGTAAGATTTCGACAAGAATAGATTGATTATTAGAATTATTCAGTTTAAATGTAATAGTCTGTTCTAACATAGAATATCAAAGCTATCACGGACTTATCTTCGCTGAAGGAGGATTGGAAGATATTCAGCAGTTTAGCAATAAGCTGACAAATTTTTAAGATAGGGACTATGGAAGGTGTAGAAAGTACATATCGATTTAGAGACATATAACACCAAGAAGGTTGTTAATGGGGGAGTAATAAATGAAAAAGAAGCTTTTTAGACTGCTTACGGTTATGGCGATTGTTTTTTCGCTTGTGTTGGCAGGGTGTGCACCATCAAAATCTAATCAATCTACTGAAAAAGATGTAAAAAGGGAAACGGATGAGCTTGTGCTATCTATTAAAGGAGAGCCTGATACAGGATTTGATCCGACAACCGGTTGGGGGCGTTATGGATCTCCGTTGTTCCAAAGTACTTTATTAAAAAGGGATGATAATCTTAATATCGTTAACGATCTTGCAACAAGTTACGAAGTGACCAAGGATGGTAAGGTTTGGACGGTTGTTTTACGCGAAGATGTTCAATTTTCGGATGGAAAGCTATTAACAGCAGATGATGTTATCTTCACATTTGAAACAGCTTTAAACAATGGATCAGTTGTCGACCTTAATGTATTGGATAAAGTGGAAGCGGTGAATGCCCATACGGTGAAATTTACGCTAAAGGAAGCACAATCAACCTTTATTAACTCTTTAGTTGTAACAGGAATTGTTCCAAAGCATGCCTATGGAAAAGGTTATGCAGAAAATCCGATTGGCTCCGGTCCTTATCAACTCGTTCAATGGGATAAGGGGCAGCAACTTATTGTAAAGGTGAATCCTAAATATTATGACCAAAAGCCTTTTTTTCAGAAAATTACGTTTTTATTTTTAAGTGAAGATGCTACAATTGCTGCTGCCCAAGCAGGAAAAGTTGATGTTGCAGCAATTCCCGCTTCATTTAGTAAGCAACAAGTACCAGGTATGAGGTTAGAAGCATTACAATCTGTAGATAATCGTGGAATTGTATTTCCATACGTAAAATCCGGGGCTGTAACGAAAGATGGTTTACCAATTGGTAACGATGTGACAGCTGATTCGGCGATTCGACATGCGATTAATATAGCTGTTGATAGACAAGCACTGATTGACGGAGTGCTGGAAGGACATGGATCAAAAGCATATACTTCTGTTGATAGCTTACCTTGGTGGAACCCAGAGACTGTTTTTGAAGATGCAGATATGAATGGTGCGAAAACATTATTACACGATTCAGGTTGGAAAGATACAGATGATGACGGGATTTTAGAAAAGGGCTCTTTGAAAGCGGAGTTTAGTTTATATTATCCAGCGGAAGATACAATCAGGCAATCTCTTTCTATAGCTGTTGCAGATATGATAAAACCCCTTGGTATTAATATAAAAGTAGAGGGGGCAAGCTGGGATACGATTGAACAGAAAATGTTTTCAAATGCAGTACTCATGGGATGGGGAAGTCACGACCCTCATGAAATGTATGATGTATATAGCAGCCGCTATACTGGGGTAGATTACTATAATACGGGTTTTTACAAAAATGAAAAAGTAGATGAATACTTTGAGAAGGCTTTAGCCGCTACAGATTCAACCGAAGCAATAGAGTATTGGAAAAAAGCGCAATGGGATGGAACGACGGGTTTAAGTGCAATAGGTGATGCTCCTTGGGCCTGGCTGGTAAACATTGATCATTTGTATCTAGTGAAAAATGGACTTGATATCGGAAAACAAGGAATCCAGCCGCATGGACATGGTTGGCCTATAACAAACAATATTGAAGACTGGAAATGGGCTGAGTAAAGTGAGAAAAAGTAGATATAGAGAGCTAGGAATCTTTCTTTTATTGAAAAGTATAAGAATGGCCACTTTATTAGTTGCCATTTGTTTCATTTCCTTCCTCTTAATAAAGAATTCGCCTATTGATCCGATTCAGGCCTATATCGGTGCAGATATGTTAAATGTTGGATCAGAGCAAAGGGAGAAAATTGCTGAGTACTGGGGATTAAATGAACCAATTATGGTGCAGTTTTTTAATTGGGGCTCTGCGTTACTTGCGGGAGATATGGGAACTTCTATGATCTATCGCCAGCCGGTTTCCGAAGTAATAGGTGAAAGGTTTGTTCATTCTGTTGTACTTATGTTAACGGCATGGATTTTCTCAGGAGTAATTGGGTTTACAATGGGTGTTGTTGCGGCAATGAAAAGAGATACTTGGATAGATCGAAGTATGAAATGGTATTGTTACATGCTTGCATCGACCCCAACATTTTGGATGGGGCTTTTAGTTCTTATTGTATTTGCTGTTTGGCTTGGATGGTTTCCGATTGGATTAGGTGTACCTGCTGGTGTTCTTGCTAAAGATGTTACGACGGTTGATCAATTGAAGCATCTTATTCTTCCAGCTATGACACTTAGTATTGTTGGAGTTGGAAATGTGGCCCTGCATACTCGGCAAAAATTAATAGATGTTTTAGGTAGTGAATATATACTCTTTGCAAGAGCGAGAGGTGAATGGGGCTTTATTTTGTTTTGGCGGCATGGCTTACGCAATATTGTGATACCAGCACTTACGTTACAATTTGCAGCATTTAGTGAATTGTTTGGTGGAGCTGTTCTTACTGAGCAAGTGTTTTCCTATCCTGGACTTGGACAGGCTACAGTGGAAGCTGGTTTGCGAGGGGATGTTCCATTATTACTAGGTTTAGTGCTATTTAGTACAATGTTTGTTTTTGGAGGAAATTTAATCGCAGATTTAATTTACCGTTTGTTAGATCCTCGAATGAGGGAGGGGAGGTCGAGATGATGCCAACCCTTACATTACTGAATAAAAAGCAAAGAGCTTTAATCGTTACTATATTAGCTATTGTTTTTTTAATGATTGTTATAGTAATAGGTGTTGTTCTGGATAAAGAGAGCATTTCAACCAATCTTAAACACCGAAATGCTTCTCCAACTTTTGAACATCCGTTTGGTACAGATTGGTTAGGTCGAGATATGTTTTCACGTACATTTATGGGGATTTCATTAAGTATTGGGGTTGGCTTAATTGGTGCGTTTGGGAGTACATTAATAGCCACTATACTTGGAGTGATTTCTGCAACTATGGGAAAAACGGCTGACCGTATTGTTTCATGGCTAATCGACCTTTTCCTAAGTGTACCGCACTTAGTTACTCTTATTCTTATTGCTTTTACTTTTGGGGGAGGATTTAAAGGGATTGTCATAGGAATTGCACTCACGCATTGGCCAAGCCTTGCCCGAATTATCCGGGCTGAAGTCATGCAGATTCGTTCAGCGGAGTTTGTTCAAATTTCTAGAAAAATGGGGAAATCTAGTTGGTGGATTGCAACTAAACACATCTTCCCGCACATTCTTCCACAAATTTTAGTCGGGTTTATGCTGCTGTTTCCTCATGCGATCTTACATGAGGCTGCCGTAACCTTTTTAGGGCTTGGATTATCGCCGCATGAACCAGCAATCGGAATCATCCTTTCAGAATCAATGAAATATTTGTCTGCTGGTATGTGGTGGCTTGCCTTTTTCCCAGGCCTTTGTTTGTTGTTCATTGTACGCACTTTCGATATGCTTGGTGAAAACATACGAATTCTAATGGATATCAATATAGATCATAAATAAAGGAGGTACATATGCCTATCCTTGAAGTAGAGAATTTATCCGTTTCATTTAAGAAATATACAAGGGGGTTCAAGCAGACAAAAAGTACAGTAATTACAAGTTTGGATGTAACAGTAGAGGCAGGTGAAATTCTGGCGGTAGTTGGGGCAAGTGGATCGGGTAAGAGTTTGCTTGCACATGCTATTTTAGGAATTCTCCCTAGTAATGCGATAACGAGTGGTGTTATTAAATATGGAGGAGAAGAACTAACGCCTGCTCGTCAAAGTGTGCTGAGTGGTAAGGAACTTGCGTTAATCCCTCAATCGGTTAATTATCTTGATCCGCTTATGCGAGTTGGTTCACAGGTTCGAACATCCGTTAAAAAGGAGAATGCAATAGCGGCACAAAGGGAAGTTTTTCAGCGCTATCACTTAAATGCTGGTGTCGAGAAGATGTATCCTTTTCAATTATCAGGAGGTATGGCGAGACGGACGTTATTAGCGACTGCGATGGTTAGCGGGGCTCGGGTTATTATCGCGGATGAGCCTACACCGGGACTTGATTCCGTTGTTATTGTGGAAGCACTTAATCATTTAAAGGAATCTGCTGTCAATGGATGTGCAGTCATGCTTATTACGCATGACATTGAATCCGCCCTTCAAGTTGCAGATAGGATTGCTGTATTTTATGCAGGAACAACCGTTGAAATTTCACCGGTTGAACATTTTAACGGAAATGGTGAACAATTAAGACACCCTTACAGCAAAGCGCTATGGCGTGCACTGCCTCAAAATGATTTTATTCCTATCAAAGGTTCGCAACCGCGCCCCAGTCAATTGCCTTCCGGATGTTTATTTGCTCCACGTTGTGAAATGGCTACACCTGATTGTGAACAAGAACGACCAGCGATGAGAAATCTACGTAATGGAATGGTGAGATGTATTCATGCAACTTAGAACACAAAATATTGCTTTTCGTTATGGAAAAGAGCCGTGGTTATTTAAAAATGTTAATTTTACAGTAGATCCGGGAGAGATTGTTGGGTTAGTTGGACCTAGTGGATATGGAAAAACGACATTTTGCCGGATATTAGCAGGATATGAAGTACCAAATAAAGGAAGTGTGACATTAAATGGCCGCCCTATTAAAAGTAAAAGGAAAGGGTATCATCCTGTTCAATTAGTGTTCCAGCATCCTGAAAAAGCGATTAATCCTCGTTGGAAAATGGGCAAAGTGTTAAATGAAGGATGGCAGCCTGATCAACAATTACTAGATGCTTTAGGAATTGAGGAGGAATGGTTGACGAGGTTTCCAAATGAACTTTCTGGAGGAGAGTTACAAAGGTTTTGTGTAGCTCGTGCACTTGGTCCTGATACTCGTTATTTAATTGCAGATGAAATGACCACGATGCTTGATGCCATTACCCAGGCTCAAATTTGGAAGGCCGTACTAAAAATTGCTGAACAAAGAGAGATGGGAATCATTGTTGTCAGTCATGAGGTGAATTTGATTCAACAACTGTGTCATCGAGTTATTGAGATAGATCATTTGAATACATAAAAGTAATGTTCAACCAAGGATGCACTTCTCTACATAGAGAGTGTATCCTTTTGCATTATAAGGACCATATCTAGTCAATGAAAAAATTATCGATGTTCCTATTGACCTTTACGCAACGTAAAGGTTTATGATGAGGATTATCAGGAGGGGAAATCATGGAATATACAGTAAACAAATTGGCACAGTTATCAGGTGTGAGCAGCCGAACACTTCGCTACTATGATCAGATTGGACTGCTTAAGCCGGCAAGAATCAATTCGTCCGGTTATCGTATTTATGGTCAAAAAGAGGTCGACTTGCTTCAGCAAATTTTATTCTATCGTGAGTTGGAAGTCAGTTTAGAAGAAATTATAAAAATAATAAATCAGCCAACTTTTAATCAAACGGCTGCTTTGAAAAATCATTACAATAATCTAAAGAAAAAACGAGCCCGTCTTGATAAAATCATTGCTACTGTCGAGAGGACAATTGCCAGCAAAGAGGGAGGAATATCTATGGAAGACCAACAAAAATTTGAAGGTTTCAAAGAAAAAATGATTGAGGAAAACGAACAGAAATACGGAAAAGAGATTCGCGAAAAGTATGGGGATGAGACAGTAGATGTCAGCAATGCAAAGCTAAGAGGCATGTCTCAAGAAGACTACCAAGCTATGGCTGCCTTAGGGGAAGAAATATTGTTATTGCTTGAGAAAGCATATGAAACAGGAGATCCTGCATCAGACGTGGCGCAGGAACTTGCGGCAAAGCATAAAGAATGGTTGATGTATTCATGGCCTAATTACTCCAAAGAAGCGCATGCTGGGCTGGCAGAAATGTATGTCGCAGATGAGCCCTTTACAGCTTACTATGATAAGAATGTCAAGGGCGGAACGGAATTTTTACGAGATGCGATTTTGATTTATCTGGGTATGAAGTAGTTTTCAAATAAGTAAGTGTGTGGAGTATTTACTTGAGATATAACTATGGGGAAGCTAAAAATATAAAGTCTTATGACTAAGCTTAATAGGGGAAGACAATGTTGTTTAGACCTAGAAAAATTTTAAAAAATAACTAAAAAAGTCGATTCCTATACGTTCAAGGAATCGGCTTTTTGGTTGAAAGTCACTTAGTGTACAAAATCTCTGAAATATTGACGGTACCTCTATAAGGCTTTTAAAACCATTGTGATGGGAGTATTGCCAGAGATGAGGTCAAAGGAACGGTTAAAAGTATTTTCCTCATCTAATGAGACAAAGATTGTTTGAGCCACATCCTCACGTGGAATCGAGCCCCTTTGTAAATTTTCTTTGGCCGATATTAGGCCTATGCCTGGTTCATTTAAAAGACCTCCAGGGCGAATGATTGTATAGGTGAGATTACTTTGTATTAACATTCTATCAGCATAATGCTTAGCGACATAATATGGTTTTATTGTTTCATTCCAGTTTTCACGATTATGTGCCTGTAGTGCACTAACCATAATAAATCGCTTGATGCCTGCTTTTTCAGCAGCTTCCATCATTTTCACGGCGCCGTCAAGATCAATTAATAGAGTTTGATCAAACCCAGTATGTCCTCCAGAACCTGATGAAAAAACGATAGCGTCACAGCCATTGACTGCTTCAGCAAGTTCATTAACCGTGCCTTTTAAGTCGGCTACTACAGTCTCTACTCCTCTTTTTTTCAATACTTCTGCTTGTTCTTCTTTTCTAACCATGGCTTTGATGGTATGTAATTTGCTTTCGTGAATCAGGTTGACTAATATTCTTCCAATTTGTCCATTAGCTCCAACAACAAATACTTTCATAAAATCATTCTCCTTTCTCATCATTTCATTATCATCTAAATCCTCTTCTTTATTTTTCTTACATTTAATTCTAATACTTCATGTTCCTTTATTTCAAATAATTGACTAAATTTGTTGATGACCATATCCAAGGCTTTTAATTCACCGATTAGAATTTGATTAATAGATTGAAATTCAGGTTTATTTAACTGCCGCTTACTAGTTGAACGATTAATATTCATTATTTCTAAAAATATAATGGCTCTTCCTTGACGGAACGTTTTTGCACCGCGGTGGTAAGGATGTTCTTTTCGTTTATAACTATCATCATAGTAGCGCTTGTCTTTATTATGTCTCTTAAATTCTTCTTTTTTCATAAACAAGCTCCTTTTTAAGTATACAATTGTATACATTAAGTCCAGTGGAAGAAAATTTGAAAATCTTCACAAGTATTTAATTTGTATATAATCGATTCAAATATTATCCTTAATTTGAAAGGGGAGGCTATTATGGGAAAATTAGAAGGTAAAGTAGCAATCATTACTGGTGGAGCTTCTGGTATTGGATTAGCGACAGTGGAAGCATTTGTGGAGAAGGGTGTAAAAGTTGTATTAGCTGATTTTAATGAAGAAGCAGGAAAAGCAGCTGAAATGAAGCTAAAAGATAAAGGGGCAGATGTTTTATTTGTAAAAGTAAACGTTGCGGATGAGAAATCAGTAGAAGATCTTGTAGCTCAAACGGTTAATCAATATGGTAAATTAGATATTTTAATCAATAATGCTGGAGTAGGAGCCCTTGCTGCCACTCATGAGCTTACTTTTGAAGAATACAACAGAGTTATTTCCATTAATCAAAATGGTGTATTTTTCGGTGCGAAATATGCTATTCGTGAGATGCTAAAAACTGGGGGAGGTTCTATCGTAAATACGGCTTCTATTTTAGGTACAGTAGGACGAGCTGGAGCATTTGCGTATAATGCATCAAAAGGTGCGGTAAATATTTTGACAAAATCACTTGCTTTGGAGTATGCGAAACAAAATATTAGAGTAAACGCTGTTTGTCCGGGTTATGTGGAGTCTGGGATGGTTAATAAAGAAGCTCTTGGTGATTTTTATGATGGACTTGTGGCACAACATCCAGTTGGTAGACTTGGTCGACCAGAAGAAATTGCACATGCTATTATCTTTTTAAGTGAAAATGATTTCATGACTGGAAGCACGTTGCTTATTGATGGAGGATATACGGCACAGTAAAAATCTTATGTTAACAAAACGCATACTTGTAAATGTAAAAAAATCTAGTTTTCGTATGTTAAGGAATTGAACTTCCTCCCAATTGTTAGACATCGTCTAACAATTGGGAGGTGCTCTTGATTTAAGGTAGTTATATAACAATGCTAAGCTAATGTCTTTAATTATCTTCTCTTAAACTAGTTACGAAGAATTTTTATTTAATCCCCCATGCCTTCAATAAAAGTTGTACGGCATTTTCTAATTCACCTTCATGAATGCCGGCAAATCCAAGAATAATTTTTGGTGCATTTTTATCGATTTTCTCAATCGAATAGGCAGACAGTGGATATACTTTTAAACGTGCTTCCGCTGCTTTTCGTACGAGCATATCTTCGTCCATTCCATTATGAACATCCAGCACAATATGAAGTCCCGATTGTTCGCCAATAATACTAAATTGTTCGTCATAGGGCTTTAGTAAGTGAATTACTTTTTCTAATTTACGTCGATACACTTTGCGCATTCGATTTAAATGCTTTTCAAAATCTCCTTGTCTCATAAATTGTGTAAGTACATGCTGGTCAATTCGCGAAACCGTTGAGTGGTAAAAGGTCAGCTGTGCTTGATAACGTTGTAATAATGATTTTGGTAGAACCATATAACTAACTCGAAGCGATGGCATAAGTGATTTTGAAAATGATCCTAAATAAATGACTTTATCGTTTGTATCATTGCTTTGTAACGAAGGAATTGTTTTTCCACTATAACGAAATTCACTATCGTAATCATCTTCAATAATATAGCGTCTTTCAGAAGCATTTGCCCAGTTTAGTAGTTGCATTCTTCGATTAACAGATAATACGGTACCATAAGGAAAGTGATGGGAAGGCGTCACATACACAATATCAATTTTCGATGGCTTGATTGCTTCGACTTTGACCCCTTCATGATCGACTTCAAGCGGATACACTTCATTTGGATACGATTGGAGCATTCGTAAAATAAGATGATATCCTGGGTCTTCTACACCATAGACTGTTTCGCTTCCAAATAGTAAGAAAAGCTGCTGTAACAAAATCTCAACCCCAGCACCGACAATGATTTGTTCAGAATTACAACGAACGCCTCGTGCTTCATATAAATAATGAGCAATCTCTCGGCGGAGAGCGAGTTCTCCTTGTGCTTCCCCCAGTAATAGAAGATGATGCTGTGATTCATCAATTGTGTTTTTCGTATATTTTCTCCACTGTGAAAAAGGGAAATGCTCGGTATCGACATGGCTCGGATGAAAATTGTATAACGTTTCAGGAGGAGCTTCATCGTTAGCTGCTTCTTCAGGTTGGGACGAAGAGACATATTCTAAATCCTCAAATGCTTGCACGTAATATCCTTTTCTCGGAATAACTTCTACGTAGCCTTCTGCTCGAAGCTGATCATATGCGGATTCAACTGTATTTTGACTAATTTGTAATACATCGATTAATTGCCGCTTAGACGGAAGCTTTGTTCCATAGCTTAAACGGCCTTCAATAATCTCGTTTTTAATATATAAATATAATTGTTCGTATAAAGGGATTTCACTGTGACGTTGTAAGTTACAAGCTAATGTATTCATGCTGACCTCTTTTCTGACCTCTTTAATTTATCTGGAACTGACACTTTTAATACGATCAGTTTCTTTTATACTAAGAGACAAATCTAAAGATTGCAAATCTTTTTAATAGAGGAGAGGTTATAATATGAGTAAATTAGTAGGAACTGAGACTGTTAAACGAGGAATGGCCCAAATGCAAAAAGGCGGCGTTATTATGGACGTTGTGAATGCAGAGCAAGCAAGAATTGCGGAAGCAGCTGGAGCAGTAGCTGTTATGGCATTAGAACGAGTACCATCTGATATTCGTGCCGCTGGTGGAGTAGCGCGTATGGCGGATCCGCGAATTGTAGAGGAAGTGTTAAATGCTGTTTCGATTCCCGTTATGGCAAAAGCACGTATCGGTCATATTGTTGAGGCACGTGTATTAGAAGCAATGGGCGTAGACTACATCGATGAAAGTGAAGTATTAACACCAGCTGATGAAGAGTTCCACATTTTAAAAAGCGAGTATACAGTACCATTTGTTTGTGGTTGCCGTGACTTAGGGGAAGCAGCACGCCGTATTGGAGAAGGAGCTTCTATGTTACGAACAAAAGGGGAACCAGGGACAGGAAATATCGTAGAAGCAGTTCGTCATATGCGTAAAGTACAAGCGCAAGTGCGTAAAGTTACAGTGATGAGCGATGATGAATTAATGACGGAAGCGAAAAATCTTGGAGCACCTTATGAAGTGTTAAAACAAATTAAAGAAGCAGGTAAATTACCAGTCGTGAACTTTGCAGCTGGCGGTATTGCTACACCAGCTGATGCGGCTCTTATGATGCAATTAGGAGCAGACGGTGTATTCGTTGGATCCGGTATTTTTAAATCAGAAAATCCAGAAAAATTTGCAAGCAGCATCGTGCAAGCGACTACTTATTACACAGACTATGAATTAATTGGGAAATTATCGAAGGAACTTGGCAGTCCAATGAAAGGAATCGATATTTCTAAATTAAATCCACAAGAACGTATGCAAGAGCGTGGTTGGTAAAATGACGACAATTGGCGTATTAGATTTACAAGGAGCAACGATTGAACATATTCAACAATTAGAAGGTTTAGGTGTTGATGCGCTGCTTGTAAAGAAACCGGAGCAGTTACAACAAATTGATGGGCTTATTATTCCAGGAGGAGAAAGTACGGCAATCGGTAAAATGATGAAACGTTATGATTTTATTGAACCGATTCAACAATTTGCCTCTTTAGGAAAGCCGATTTTTGGAACCTGTGCGGGTCTTGTATTACTCGCTAAAGATTTAGGTGGAGCGGAAGACAGCCATTTAAATCTAATGGATATTTCCGTACAACGAAATGGATTTGGTCGTCAGCGTGATAGTTTTGAAATAGATCTTTCAATTAAAGGCATCGATCAGCCCGTTCCTGCTGTCTTTATTCGTGCCCCTTATATAGAAAGCGTTGGAAATAATGTCGATGTATTAGCAACGCATGATGATAAAATTGTTGCTGCTAAGCAAAACAATCTTCTTGTTAGCTCGTTTCATCCAGAATTAACGGACGATCGTCATTTTCTACAGTTGTTTATTAATATGGTAGAAAGTAAGCTTCAATCTCAATAAGAATTAAAGGCCGTGATGGAAATGTCACGGCCTTTAATCCGTATTTTCAACTAGGTTAAGTATGATTTTTCTCGGTGAAAACCTTGACAATTATTTATTAGAATATTAAGCTAATTTAAACAATATACTTCTTATCAAGAGAAGCAGAGGGACTGGCCTATAGATTTGAGCAACCTTTGTTAAGAGACAGAATGGTGTTCAGCAAGCAATGCTTTGAAAGGGAAGTATGAGAGGTACATATCAGCCTTTTTCTTTCAGAAAGAGGAACTTTTGTGTCTAAGTGAGCCGCTTTTTGTTAATAATCTCTTGAGAAGATAGCTATGATTAGGAGGAAATAAATCGATGAGTCAAATTGTTATTATATCAGGAAGTCCAGCAGTACCTTCAAGAACAGACATCACATTAAAATATTTCGAATCATTAGTGAATGAAGCTGGGTTTTCAACTGTCACGTATTCTGTTACAGATTTCGCAGCTGACGATCTTGTAAAAGGTCGATATGATAGTGCAGATATTGTTAAATTTGCAGATGTGGTTAAACAAGCAGAGGCTGTAATTATTGGATCTCCTGTTTATAAAGCTTCTTATACAGGTGTGTTAAAGTCTTTACTTGATTTATTGCCTGAAAGTGTTTTGAAAAACAAACCTGTTTTGCCAATGATGGTTGGTGGGAGTACACGTCATTTATTAGCGATTGATTATTCGTTGAAACCATTAATTGGAATTTTGAAAGGACAGCCGCTCCAAGGTTTATATTTTGTTGATAGTGAAATTGATAAAAATGATGCAGCCGCACCAATTAAAGATGAAGAATTGTTAGAACGTATTCAAAGCCAAATTGCCGAATTAGTTGAAGCCATTGAAAAAGGAAAATCGGCAAACTAATCCTATAGAGAGCATATACATTTAGTACGTCTTGAAAAGCAAGATTTACTAAATGATGCATAAAGAAAAGTAAAATTATCGGTATAATATGTTTTTAAGTGAAAACGGTTATTTTTTTTAGTATTATTCTTAGTAAAGGCATAGGACAAATAGGTTGTGTTTGTTATTTGATGGTAGTTGATATCCTAAATTACAGAGGAATTTTGTATGGAATAAAGAAGAAGGGGGGCTTCTTAGCTTGGAAAAAGATAAACAATCTATCGACATCTTTCAACGCCTTCAAGAAATGTTAGCTTCTATGAAGTATGGATCAATTACGTTAGTGATTCAAGATGGAAAAGTGATTCAAGTGGAGCGCAACGAGAAAGTAAGAATTAAATGATAAAAGTTCAATGCAGCACTGTTCAACATTTTGAGCGGTGCTTTTTTATTTTAGATATTTTATTGAAGCAAATGGTGCTGTATAACAAAGCCCTAAGAAAAAAGCGAATAACTTATTAGGAAATTGTGGGTATACCCAATCCAAAAAGACAAGTCACTAATATACTAACCTTGAATCTAAGTTGAGGGGAGTTTAATTATATGGCGAACGCTACCAATTCATTGTTTAGCAACATTCTTCAAAGTATAAATTCACAAGTAGGGGGGAATCTAAATACATTACAAAACACAGTAGATAATGTACAAAATCAAACGCAAAACGCAGTAGATAATGCACAAAATCAAGTACAAAATGCAGTAAATAATGTGCAAAATCAAGTGCAAAATGCAGTAAATAATGTACAAAATACTAATTTACTTGATTTGACGACGATTTCATCAGCTCTTAACTCTGTTCTTGCGCAACAACTGAACAATGGAGGTGAAAATGGAGACGATAACCAAAATCAAAATTTACAAGGTCAATTAGGAAACCTGGGGAACTTAGGTAATTCTACTTTACTCAGTCTGATGACAATTTCATCATCGCTTGAAACTATTATTACTCGATTATTAGAGAATAGAGGAAACCAGAACAATAACCAAAACCAAAATCAAAACCAAGAAAACAACCAAAATCAAAACCAAGAAAACAACCAAAATCAAAACCAAGAAAACAACCAAAATCAAAACCAAGAAAACAATCAAAATCAAAATCAAGAAAACAACCAAAATCAAAATCAAGAAAACAATCAAAACCAAAATCAGAACTATAACCAAAACCAAAATTATCAGAATCAAAACTATAATCAAAACCAGAATTACCAAAACTATAACCAAAATCAAAACTTCAACCAAAACCAAAACCAGAATCAACAACAACAACAAGCAGATATTGCTGAAGCTAGTAATTTAGCTCAAATGGTAGTTTACAGCCAATTAATGGCTCGAGCAATGGGGCAAGGAAATAGCTAACGCTAATTTGAAGATTAAAAACAGCCATCCACCAGGTGGCTGTTTCATTTTGATCTAGCGAGAAGCCTTCTTATCTCAAAACCAAATGATGCCAAGCAGATATAATTTAAGTAGAGGTAGTGCAAAAAATGCGATTCAATTCTCATACTACTCATATTAATAGAAGGAAAAGTATATACTTTATCAATCTATTAAGTGAGGTGTTGTCTATCGTTATTCGTTATGTAGGGAACGTATTTCTTTTTGTTTTAGCACTATTATTGATGTTTTTCTTTTTTATAGGTCAAGAAATCGTGGATATTAATGCTTTCTTATCCAGTCGCTGGAATTCAATCTTTGTGGTGTTTCTTAGTATTTTCCTTGAAGCTCTTCCTTTTCTATTAGTAGGTGTTTTAGCTTCAGCGTTTATTCAATTATTTGTTAGTGAAGAAATGGTTCAAAGATGTATTCCGAAAAATTCAATCAAAGCTCTCTTTTTTGCTATCATTGCAGCGCTGGTAACACCGGTATGCGAATGTGCGATTATTCCTGTTGTAAGGAGGCTTATTCAAAAAGGGGTTCCGTTGCATGCAGGAGTGGTCCTTTTAGTGGCGGCGCCAATCTTAAACTTTATTGTATTTGCCTCTACGTATTATGCTTTTCCGAATCATCCTGCCCTATTTTATGGAAGAATTCTTTTATGTGTGATAACAGCTTTGTTAGTGGGTCTCTTCACTCTAATATTTTTTAATGGAAAAGTTGAACATGTGATTCATAACTACGCTGAACTAGCTCATAGTATGGAAGGAAGTAAAACCTCGTTTTCTGAAAGATGGAGAGAGTTTATTCAGCATTTTTCTCAAGATTTCTTCTCGGTTGTTAAGTATTTTATTATTGGGGCGTTAATTGCAAGTTGCTTGCAAGTATTTTTCAATCGTTCTCTATTAACTGAATTAGGTGAACAATCGATTTTTGGTACAGCCGCAATGATGGGATTTTCTTATTTGCTTTCCCTTTGTTCTGAAGCAGATGCTTTTGTTGCAGCTACATTTGTGAATAGTTTTCGTCCAGAAGCTATGTTAGGTTTTTTAGTATTTGGACCGATGCTGGATCTGAAGAATACGTTTGTGCTATTTGCTTGTTTTAAGCCACGCTTTGTTCTTATGTTTATCATTGTGGTCACTTGTATTGTGTTTAGCTTATCCTTATTAGCTGGTGTGATCATAGAGATGGGAGGTTTATAATGAGGAAATATGGTGCTGGATTTCATAGAAAGTTAGAAGCATTGTTATTACTTGCGAGCGGTTTAATGATTTTTAAGTTATATGTATCAGGTAATTTAAGTCATATTCTCGCTGACCGAATGCTTCCTTTCTCTATTATTGCGCTTGTTTTGTTTAGTGTCATTAGTGTATGTCTATTTCAAAGTAGTAAAACTCATATTTCAAGCTGTGATTGCTGCGGGTGTGAAACGTCAAAAAAGAAACAAGTTATATATCCTTACTTGCTTTTTGGTATTCCTCTTTTTTTAGGTTTTATAATGACAGATTTTTCGCTCAGTGAACAAGCATTAGCGAATAAGGGCCTGCAAAATGGTGCTTTTTCAACAACGAAAATTGAGGAAGGTTCGTATGATTTAGAAAAGGATTCTATTAAAGTCACGGATGAAAACTATTTTGAGGTTTTTAATCATTTGTATACGTTTCTAGATGATATGGAGGGTAAACAAATTTCTTTAGCGGGTTTTGTTTATCGTGAACCAGATTTTCCAAATAATCAAATTGCTATTGCGCGCTTAACGATGACTTGTTGTATTGCGGATGCTAATGTATATGGTTTTATTTTTCGAGGGGATGTTGAAAAATTAAAAACAAATCAATGGTACGAAGTCCAAGGAAAGATAGGAAAAGAAACGTACAAGGGAGAAGTCATTCCAGTCATTCAATTGAATACATTTAATCAAATTCAACCGCCGAAAGAGCAATATTTATCAGAATATACAAGTATTGAATAATTTTCCATAAAAAAACTTGCAAATAGTAATGGTTACGTTTTATTATAATAAGGTAGATTAATCGTAATGATTACGATTAAATTTCAGGGTGGAGGGAATGAAATGAAACAAAAGAAAATTCCGGTCACTGTACTCAGTGGGTATTTAGGTTCCGGGAAAACAACGTTACTTAATCATATACTTGCGAATCGTGAGAATAAGAAAGTGGCCGTAATCGTAAACGATATGAGCGAGGTCAATATTGATGCCAGTATAGTGAGGCAAGGTGGATTTATCAGAACAGATGAAACATTAGTGGAAATGCAAAATGGCTGCATTTGCTGCACGCTTCGAGAAGATTTAATTGTGGAAGTCGAAAAGCTAGCTCGATTGGGTCATATTGATTACATTGTCATTGAGTCGACGGGTATAAGCGAACCGATTCCTGTAGCACAAACCTTTACATATGTGGATGACCAGATTGGAATCAATCTATCACAATATTGTCGATTGGATACGATGGTAACAGTTGTCGATGCAAATCGATTTTGGAGTGATTTTTCCTCCGGGGAGACGTTACTCCATCGAAAGCAAGGAAATGATGAGATCGATGAACGAGAAGTTGTAGATTTATTAATTGATCAAATTGAATTTGCCAATGTAATTGTGTTAAACAAACTTGATTTAGTTAGCAAGGAAGCTACTAAAGAGTTAAAGGCTGTCATTTATGCTTTAAACCCAAGTGTTGAAATAATTGGGACTGAACATTCTAAAGTATCGCTTAGTAAAGTACTGGATACACAGTTATTTGATTTTGAGGAAGCGAGTCAAGGAGCGGGGTGGATTAAAGAATTAAATGAAGAGCATACTCCAGAAACGGAGGAGTTTGGAATTGCTTCTTTTGTTTATCGAAGACAAAAACCATTTCATCCTGGTAGATTGTTGAATTGGTTGCAAAAGTGGCCTGTTGAAATTGTACGAGCGAAAGGTTTTATTTGGTTAGCCACTCGAAACGATATAGCAGGGTTGCTTTCACAAGCAGGTCCATCGTTAACCATTCAAGGAGCAGGAGAATGGCTAGCTGCCTGGCCTGATGTCGAGCAACAGAAAGTGTTAGCGGAAGAATCCGAGCTATTTCATCGTTGGCATGAAAAATATGGAGACCGCATGAATGAAATTGTTTTTATTGGAATTAAAATGGATCAAGTAGATATTGAACAATCACTCGATACATGTTTGCTAACTGAGGAAGAGGAAGCAATGGATTGGACAACATTTGCGGATGAGTTACCAGCTTACAACGTGTAAAAAATAGGAGGAATGATGTATGAGAGTGAAAATTACGTTAGCATGTACAGAAACAGGGGATCGTAACTATATTACAACAAAAAATAAGCGAACAAATCCTGATAGAATTGAGTTAAGAAAGTATAGTCCACGGCTAAAAAGACATACGTTACATCGTGAAACAAAGTAATTTTTATGAGTTTTAAATCGTAATGACTTCGCTTTTCGGAAGAGAGGAAAACATGTCATGGCTAAAAAATTGAAAGTCGCTAAAGCAAAAAAGCAAGAAGAACTAGTACGAAAATATAAAGAGTTACGCCGTGAATTAAAAGTAAAAGGGGAGATGAGACACTTTGAAAATTGCCGCGTGATTCATCTCCATCACGATTAAATAATCGATGTGGAATCACAGGGCGTCCACGTGGATATATGCGCAAATTCAATATGTCACGTATTGCCTTTCACGAACTCGCGCATAAAGGACAACTACCAGGTGTGAAAAAAGCTAGTTGGTAACAAGAAAAGCAGAAGCGCCTTGGTCAACTCGTGAAGGAAATAGGGATTGACGCTAAAGGAGTTCTTTGCCTTTGGAGGCAAGCATCTTTTCCACAGCGAGCTAGATAACAAGAAAAGCAGAAGATCCTCACAATCTTTGTATAACATAAAATATTTACTGAACAGTCATTCTGAAATGGATGGCTGTTTTTTTATGTGTATAATAGTAATATCCAAAAAAATAATTGCCTGGGAAATGTAAATTTTTTCTAAGTAAGAGGTGGTTAAATTTATTATAATAGGTAAAATAGAATTTGTAGCTTAATTAGGCAGAAGCATCTTCCTAGAATTTTTAAAATCGATAGAAATGAGGCATGTCGATGAAGGAAATCTCAGATCATCTAAAGCATAACCTAGATGTTTTATTTGTCGGCTTCAATCCAAGCCTTCGTTCTGCGGAAACAGGACACCACTATGCCAATCCTAATAATCGATTTTGGCGTATTCTTTTTGAAGCGGGTATTACGCCGAGAAAGTATAGTTCTAATGAAGATTATACATTATTGGATTTAGGCTTTGGATTTACAAATATTGTTGCTAGGCCGACAAAAAGTGCCGATGAAATTACAAAAGCTGAATACATAGAAGGAAGAGAACAATTAAAACAAAAGATTATAAAGTATCAACCGAAAGTTGTTTGTTTTGTAGGAAAAGGTGTTTATCAACAATATGCAAATAAGCGAAATGTGACCTGGGGTGTTCAGGCACAGCCGATGGTTCCTGGGACGATTGATTTTGTTGCTCCATCATCAAGCGGACTTGTCAGAATGAAGATGGAGGAGATTGTGGGGATTTATCAAGAGTTAACGAGATTGCTTATAGAGAAAGAGAGATAATCATTTACTTATGGAAGTTTAGCTGCTACACATTATAGCAGAAAGCTTTTCGGTCATCAGCGGAGGGGAAATACATGAACGAAAGTGCATTATATTACGAGGGAGAAGATAGTTTTTGGCAGGGTGTTAAAGATTGTGTGCCTACTTTATTAGGGTATTTGAGCATCGGTTTTGCGGCGGGAGTTGTTGAAAAGACAGCGGGTTTAAGTATTGCTGAAATTGCTCTTATATCTTTAATTTTATATGCTGGTTCTGGTCAATTTATTGCAGCCGGGATGATTGCAGCTGCGCATCCGATATCGGCTATTGTATTTACCATTTTCTTTGTAAATAGTCGTCATTTATTATTAAGTGCAGCAATTGCTCCTTATTTTCGTAAGCAAACAATAGGGCAAAACATACTAACAGGGGCTTTGCTAACAGATGAAACATTTGGCGTTGCGATTAATCATGCGCAGCATAAAAAACAGCTGAATTATAAATGGATGTTAGGATTAAACATTACAGCTTATCTAAATTGGGTTCTTGCTAATATAGCAGGCGGATTTTTCGGACAGTGGATTCCAACACCGGAGAAATATGGATTGGACTTTGCTTTGCCAGCAATGTTTATTGGGCTCCTTATTTTACAAGTTATGAGTCACAAAAAATACTTTGTTGATATTATAGTTGCTTTAAGTGCTGTTTTGATTGTTGTTATTTCTAGCTTTCTTTTCCCAGGAAGTGCGGGCGTGATTATAGCAACAATCGCGGCGGCTACAATCGGGATGGTGATTGAACGATGGAAGTAAACATGTATATCTTGTTAGTCATTGTTGGCTCAGCTATTGTTACCTTTATTCCAAGAGTTGTACCGTTAGTATTGCTAAGTCGTATTCAAATTCCAGAATGGGGCATTAATTGGTTGAAGCATATACCTGTAGCTGTTATGGCTGCTTTACTTGCGCAAGAACTTCTATTATCAAACAACCAATTTTCTATATCGGATAACCTGTTATCTTTACTAGCTGCATTACCCACATTTCTTGTCGCGATTTTCTCACGAAGCTTATTAGGCACTGTATTGGCGGGGGTCATATCATTAATGATTTTAAGATTTTTCTTTTAATCGATTCATAATAAGGTTAAAAAGAATAAAGTGTTATATACTGTATTGAAGAGAAGATAGATAAGCTCAAACGAATAAAGGACCGCCCATATTATCCGTTACTCAATATGGGCGGTCCTTTATTTTATATCGGGTAAAAACATTATCAAATCAATGTGTACTTACATACACTAACAGTAAAGATACGTAAAGGCCAAGGGAGCGGGTTTTGCAGTTAATTTTATGAAAATGCTTAAAATAGATAGAGGACGATGTTTAGAAATATAGGTTTTGTCAACACTGAGAGTAAAGCAAAAAGCTACGGAGGTGTTATCTAATGAATGTAAACAAGGCCATTGAAGTTCTTGATCGGATGCGACTCTCGAATGGGGCATATACGGCCAGTCTCTCTAAAGATTATAGCTATGTTTGGATTAGAGATGTTGTTTATACCGTGCTCCCTTTTTTAACAGATTCTTCAGACCGTTATGAGAAAGCGTATCAGGCTTTGTTCGACTTGTTTCGTAATTATGAATGGAAGATTGATATTCATAGAGAAAAAAGACCAATGTATTTATTTGAATATATCCACTCTAGATACTCAACAGATTTAAAGGAAATTCCTGTTGAGTGGGGGCATGCTCAAAATGATGCCATTGGTGCTTTTTTATGGGGGGTAGGCGAAGGCTTTCGTCATGGAAAAAAAGTGATTCGTGACGAACGAGATCTCCAAATTGTTCAGAAGTTAGTCGATTATTTAGAGTGCTTACAATATTGGCAAGCAATCGATAATGGTATGTGGGAAGAGAATATGGAGCTGCATGCATCAAGCATTGGCGCCTGTGTTGCAGGATTAAATGCTGTCAAAATGCTTGTAAACGTAAAGGAAGAACTAATTAAAAAAGGAGAAGAAACGTTACGATTTATGCTGCCTAGAGAAAGTGAAACAAAGGAAACAGACTTAGCCCTACTTTCACTGATTTATCCGTATCGAGTTGTAGATCGGAAAACTGCTTTAAAAATCGTACAAAATGTCTCCACTAAGTTAGAAAGAACCTACGGCTGCATCCGCTATGAAAATGATCAATATTATAATGAAGGCAGCGAAGCGGAGTGGTGTTTTGGGTTTCCATGGCTTGGGCTATGTTATTTAGAACTAGGTATGAACAATATGGCGAAACAATATATTGAGAAAACGAAAAAAATTATTCCAGCTAACTTTGAAGTGCCGGAACTATATATCGGCGGCAAAAATATACCAAATGGAAATACCCCGTTAGCCTGGTCCGTTTCCTTATCGTATCTATTTTTAGTAAAAATGGACAGTATTCGTAATGAGCAAGTAACTTAACATACTCAAAATAGGCGTGAGCTCTTCCTGATGAATAGGAGGAGCTTTTTCATTTTGTTTTACTTAATTTTTTTGCGCTGTTACATAACGTATAAATTAACAAGATTCATGAACAACGCATCTAATTTTCTAAAGAGGTAAATACTTTGTCGAATATAATATTTTATTGAAATAAATGGTTAATTATTACAGGAGAAGTCAAGAGATATGGAAGGATTAAACAGAATTATAACGAATATATTATGTAAGAAAGGAATGGAGGTGGAATTTTGAATAATACTGTTGATGCTTGCTATGAGATAACTCCCACTGATTTATATTTATTTCATGAAGGAACACTTTATGAAAGTTATAATTTGCTGGGTGCCCATTTTGTGAAAAAAGCGAATCAAGAAGGTGTAAGGTTTACCGTTTGGGCTCCTCATGCTAGAGGTGTATCCGTTGTTGGTGATTTTAATCATTGGAACGGAGAGAATCATCAAATGGAACGTATTAAACAATCGGGAATTTGGGTCTTGTTCGTGCCTGACTTAAAGGAAGGTGAATTGTATAAATATGAAATACATACACCAAGTAATCATATCATTCTCAAAGCAGATCCATATGCTTTTTATTCAGAATTACGTCCGAAGACAGCTTCAGTTATTAAGCGATTAGATACGTACAATTGGCAAGATTCCAAATGGATGGCTCAACGAAAAAAGGAAGATGTATATCATAAACCGATGTCCATTTATGAAGTACATATTGGAACGTGGAAACAAAAGGAGACCGGGGAGTTTTATACGTATCGAGAGCTTGCTGATGAATTGATTGAATATGTAGTAGATAACGGATTTACACATATCGAACTCATGCCCGTTATGGAACATCCATATGATAAATCATGGGGCTATCAGCTGACTGGTTATTATTCACTCACAAGTCGGTATGGTACTCCAGAGGATTTTATGTATTTTGTGGATCAATGTCATCAACATCAAATTGGGGTCATTTTAGATTGGGTTCCTGCTCATTTTTGTAAAGATGCTCATGGCTTAGGAAGGTTTGACGGTACTCCCTTATATGAACCGATAGATTTTCAAAGAGCGGAACGCCCAGCATGGGGAACGTACAGTTTTGATTTTAGCAAGCCAGAGGTTGTTAGTTTTTTAATTTCCAATGCGATGTTTTGGATGGATGTATATCATATTGATGGCTTTCGCATTGATGCAGTATCCTCGATGGTTTACTTAAACCATGATAACCCGCTTCCGGAGCGAATCTACAACCAGTATGGAGAAGAGGAGAACTTAGAGGCGATTGCTTTTATTAAAAAATTAAATGAAGCGGTATTTCATAAGTATCCCACTGCTTTAATGATGGCCGAGGAAGCAACGGATTGGCCACTGGTTACATCACCAACCGATGTAGGAGGACTAGGTTTTAATTTTAAATGGAATATGGGCTGGGTCAATGATATTCTTCGGTATATGAAGCTGGATATAAGTCATCGTCCTTATCATCATAACCTCTTAACATTCTCGTTATTTTATGCCTTCTCAGAAAATTTTGTGCTTGCTTTCTCACATGACGATGTTGTTCATGGGAAACGTTCTCTTCTAAATAAAATGCCAGGTGACTATTGGCAAAAGTTTGCGAATCTTCGTTTGCTTTATGGGTATTTTATCACACATCCAGGAAAAAAGTTACTGTTTATGGGTGGGGAATTCGGTCAATTTATTGAATGGAAAGATGAAGAGCAACTAGATTGGTTACTATTAGACTATGAATCACACACAAAGTTGGCTCGATTTTTCCGTACATTGCAACATTTTTATCAGCAATCATCTTGTTTATGGAGACTTGACCATGATCAGGAAGGGTTTGAATGGATTGATCCGAATAATCATAAACAGAGCATCATTAGTTTTATTAGAAAGGGCAAACGGAAGGGGGATTACGCACTGATTGTGTGCAACTTTTCAGCCGATGTGTATCATAACTTCCGTATCGGTGTTCCATCATTAGGAAAATATATCGAGGTGTTAAACAGCGACGACGTTTCTTTTGGTGGGACGGGTCAGTGTAATAGGCAGCCGATTGCTGTTCAAAAGAAGCCTTATCATAATCAACGTTATAGTATGGAAATAACTGTACCACCATTAGCTATTTCAGTTTTTATGAAGCAAACGCAAAAAAGACAGGGGAGAGTGAAGGGGTAATGGCTTCAAAGAAATGGATTGCAATGTTATTAGCCGGCGGACAAGGGTCTCGATTAGGAGAATTAACAAGTGGATTGGCTAAACCAGCTGTTCCTTTCGGAGGGAAATATAGGATTATTGACTTTCCTTTAAGTAATTGCACACATTCGGGCATTGATACGGTTGGTGTCTTAACGCAATATCAGCCTCATTTACTCAACGACTATGTCGGGAATGGTAAAGTATGGGATTTGGATTCGGATTTTGGTGGCGTTTCGGTACTACCTCCTTATAAAGGGAAAGACGGTGGGGAGTGGTATAAAGGAACAGCGAATGCAGTCTATCAAAATATTCAATATATAGATCGATATAATCCAGAAAATGTTTTAATTATTTCTGGTGATCACATTTATAAAATGGATTATAGTAAAATGCTCGCTTATCATATTGAAAAACGGTCCCAAGCGACAATTGCAGTTATTCAAGTACCATGGCAAGAAGCAAGCCGTTTTGGCATTATGAATACTAACGATAATCAAAAAATTATCGAATTTGATGAGAAGCCCGAATATCCGAAAAGTAACTTAGCTTCAATGGGTGTATACCTCTTTAACTGGAAAACATTAAGAAGTTATTTAATAGATGATGAGAGGGATTTAACCTCGGAGCACGATTTTGGTAAAAATATTATCCCTAATATGTTAGAGGACCGAAAACATTTATATGCTTATCATTTTGAAGGATACTGGAAAGATGTTGGAACAGTGGAAAGCCTTTGGGAAGCGCATATGGATCTTCTAGAGGTAAACCCTCAGTTTCAATTAGATGATCCTAATTGGAAAGTATTCGCTAGAAACGCGAATCATCCGCCGCATTATATCGGGGAAGAGGCAGTCATTAAGCAATCTCTTACAAATGAAGGGTGCATGATTTATGGTACAGTGGACCACTCTGTTTTATCCTATAATGTTCAGGTTGGCTATAATTCAACTATTAAAGATTCCGTCATTATGCCGAATGTTCATATTGGAGATAATGTTCATATTGAAAGAGCGATTATTGATAGTAATTGTGTGATAGAAGATGGGGCTGTGATTGGAAACTCCAATCCATCAGCTAAGATTACTTTAATAGGAGAAGGTCAAACGATTACTTCTACTGACCAAAAAAAGATTACGAATATTTGATAAGGGGCGATCGTCATGGGAAATGTATTAGGCCTTATTAATTTAATTAATGAGAAGCAATATTTAAAAGAATTAACGACTCACCGTAATATAGCATCCGTTCCATTCGGAGGTCGTTATCGTCTTATTGACTTTACGATGTCGAATTTTATTAATGCCGATATTTCTTTAGTTGCTGTTTTTCCGAAAGAAAGATACTTATCCTTGATGGATCACCTTGGATCAGGGAAGGAATGGAATCTAGATCGACGTTCAGGTGGATTATTTATTTTGCCTCCTATTCAGCCGCACGAAACGAGTATGGGTGATATGAAACAGTTTCATAATCATTTAAGTTTTTTTGAACGAGCAAATGCAGATACAGTGATTATTTCACCAGGACATCATGTGTGTAAAATCGATTACAATGAAATCCTTGCTTTTCATCGAGAGAATCAAGCAGATATTACCGTTGTGTATAAAGATTTTTATGATGGTGCTGTTGAAAAGCTAATTTATCATCAATGTATAGTGGATGAGGACGGAAATGTAACCGATATTAACTTATTTAATGTACCGCAAGCGGGCGACCATATTTCGCTTGAAACATATGTAATTAGTAAATCTCTTTTTATCGATTTGGTTAAAAAATGTGCAGCGAATGAAGAATATAATTTTTTAAAAGATGCAGTAAAAGCTAATCTCCATCGTTTAAATGTAAAAGGATATCACTTTACTGGGGAGCTGCCATTTATTCATTCTATCGAAAGTTTTCATGCTAGTAATATGAAGTTCTTAAACCCTCAAACTCTTAAATCTTTCTTTAGTGAGGAATGGAGTGTAGTGACAAAAATTAAACATGAGCCTCCAGCTAAGTACGGACAGGCATCAAATGTGAAAAATTCTTTAATTGCTAATGGCTGCGATATTCAAGGGACAGTTGAAAACAGTATTCTATTCCGCGGGGTTAAAGTGAAAAAAGGCGCAACCGTGAAAAATAGCATTATTATGCAAAAGGGTGAAATTGAAGAAGGAGCTATTGTTGAAAATGTTATCGCAGATAAAGAAGTAAGAATTACGAAAGCGAAAAAAGCGGTTGGAGAAAACGAACCACTAGTTATCAAAAAAGCGGAAGTTATTTAAGGGAGGTGCATTATTATGCATATATTATTTGCTGCTTCAGAATGTGCCCCATATATTAAAACAGGCGGGCTAGGCGATGTCATTGGAGCACTGCCAAAAGCATTGAAAAAACAACAAACGGGAGTTAGTGTTGTTTTACCAAAGTATGAAGACCTTCCTTTTAAATATAAGCAACAGTTAACCTATATGACGAGTATTGAAGTACCGGTAGGGTGGCGAAAGCAATTTTGCGGGATTGAAAAATTGGTTGACAATGGGATTAATTACTACTTTTTAGATAACGAATACTATTTCAAACGACATGGCAGCTATGGATATTTTGATGATGGAGAGCGATTTGCTTTCTTTTCAAGAGCGGTGTTAGAAGCATTGCCTTATTTAGAAGAAAAACCAGATATTATTCATTGTCATGATTGGCAAACTGGACCGATTAGCGTTTTGTTAAAAAGTCATTTTAGCAATCATCCCTTTTATCGTAACGTAAAAACAGTGTTTACGATACATAACTTACGCTATCAAGGAGTATTTCCTAAGTCAGTGTTATCGGAATTATTGGATTTAAGTGAGTTGTATTTTCATATGGACGCGCTTGAGTTTTATGGAAATGTAAGTTATTTAAAAGCAGGATTAGCTTTTTCTGATTATTTGACAACTGTTAGTCCAAGTTATGCGGGAGAAATACAAACGGGTTATTACGGTGAACAACTTGATGGATTTCTTCGTAAACGAAGCAATCGTCTTCAAGGCATTATTAACGGAGTCGATTATGAAGTGTATAATCCAAGGCTGGATTCCTCCTTATTTAAACCGTATCAAACATACGCAGGAAAAGTGGAGAATAAACGAAAGCTTCAAGAAGACTTACATCTTCCCGTAAATGATGAAATACCCGTTATTTCAATGGTTACTCGTCTCGTTGAACAGAAAGGAATAGACTTAGTTCTTCGTGTCTTTCATGAAATTATGAGTCAACATGTTCAACTTGTTATCCTTGGTACAGGAGATGCTCATTATGAATCTGCACTGCGAGATTTAGCAGCGCAGTATCCGGATAAAGTATCCGTTCAGACGTATTTCGATGAACAATTATCACGACGAATCTATGCAGGTTCTGATTTATTCCTGATGCCATCTCAATTTGAACCATGCGGCATCGGACAATTAATCGCACTTCGTTATGGAACATTGCCGATTGTACGAGAAACGGGTGGGCTTCGAGATACCGTCATTCCTTATAATGAGTTTACAAATGAAGGGAATGGATTTAGTTTCACGAACTATAATGCGCATGATATGCTGTACACGATTGAAAGAGCGGTTAGTTTATACCGTTTTCAACCGAAAAAATGGCAAAATCTTGCCGAAAGAGCGATGAGGTTCGACTATAGCTGGGATGCATCATCACAAGCATATATTAAGTTATATGAATCTTTAGTTGAAACGACAGCGGTTCCTGCCTTTTAAACCAAACATGGGTAGAGTTCAGGCTCTATCCATGTTTGGTTTTTGTTTTCACGATCGTAATCGGATATAGTATAAGAAAAAGATAGCAACAAGGAGAAGACAAAATATGAAATTAGTTTCATGGAATGTAAATGGCATACGAGCTTGTGTAAAGAAGGGATTTTTAGATTATTTTAAAGAAGTAGATGCAGATATTTTTTGTTTACAAGAAACAAAGCTTCAAGAGGGACAAATCGAGCTTGAATTAGAAGGATATCATCAATATTGGAATTATGCTCTTAAGAAAGGGTACTCGGGTACAGCCATTTTCACGAAGCAACAACCTTTATCAGTAAAATATGGTGTAGGTGATGAGCAAGAGGAACCGGAAGGAAGAATTATTACACTAGAATTTGATACGTTTTATATGGTCAATGTGTATGCTCTTAATGCAAAGCGAGATTTATCGCGATTGGATGAGCGCTTAGAGTGGGAAGATAAAATTCGTGCGTATTTAGTTGAGCTCGATGCAGTCAAGCCTGTTGTATATTGCGGCGATTTAAATGTGGCTCATCAATCGCGCGACTTAAAAAATGCTAAATCGAATGTAGGAAATTCGGGATTTACAATGGAAGAACGAGAGAAAATGACAGACTTGCTTGCAGCAGGCTTCCTAGATACATTTCGTTACTTTTATCCAGACAAAGAGGGCGCTTATACGTGGTGGTCTTATATGGCTAAAGTGCGTGAACGTAATATTGGTTGGCGTATTGATTACTTTATTGTATCAGAGCGCTTGCAAAGTCATTTAATAGATGCTGATATACATAGTCATATTCTAGGCAGTGATCATTGTCCCATTGTTTTAGAAATGAACTTGTAAAAATAAAATGGGAGGACATACTAGTAGTATTCTGAAAACTAATGGGAGGTTACGATGAATACTTTTATTGTTGGATTTCATCAAGAAGATAATGTAGATAGCATGCAAGTTCAAAAATTAACAGAAGCTGAATTTGAAAAATCAACAAGTGGTGGAATCCGAAGATTATTCGAACTCGATACGAATATCGGATTTTTCGTATTTTTGGATGCAGAAGATGAGGAAGGGGATGTCTCTCATCTTGTATTGAAGTATGAAGAGGATGAGGAAGATCCATCAGATTTTTATTCATTTTCTCAAAATGATTTTTATGAATTTATGGCGTTATATTTACATGGTATCGATGAATTAGAAGAAGAGGAAGAAAGTGAAGATTATGGTCCAGTTCATCATCTTGCTCATTTACTTCATCATATTGTAGAAGAAGGAAAAGTAGTTAAGCCTTAATGAGGGAGATCAGTATTGTTCAATTGACAAAAAGTCGTCCATGTAGAGACTTTTTGTCAATTTATTCATGATACTAATTAAATGGGATAAGTGAAAAAAGGAGCCATTACCTTATTCAGAGGTAATGGCTCCTAAGTTTTTCTTCCTTGGACTAGGCTAACTGTTTTTAATTTTTAGATATTGTTAATTCGAAATTAAGATACTTGTCAGTGCTAGTTCTAGATGGGCAAATCAATCAATTTTTAGGTTAGTGTACCAGGAAAAAGAAGCCTGAATAAACTGTTTATAAAATAAGAGGAGGTTAACAATGGATGTACCCCTATAATTTTCATAAACCAAGTTGGCATTATTATAATCAGGACCAAAGAGGAATACGTCAACAAGGCGTTTCTTCTTATCTAGATTCAGGTAATATACAAGCAGAAGGATCAACTTCAGAAACACAGGTTCATGGTCATGGGCATGGTAGTATGCCTCATGTGCCTCCTTCTCAAGACATGGGTAACTATGGGCAGGGAGGTAATCAAGGTTATTTATCTTCAGCAAATAATAATAAATCATCAGATCCGCAAAATATGATTCAATTGCTTATTCGTATCGAAAATCAATTAAATCAATTGAATAGGTTAATTACACAGAACAATCAATTGTTACAATCTGTGCATAAACAAGAAGATACTAAATGTATTCAGGCTGGTGCTGGTGGTGGTGGAACCGTTGTTGTAAGGATGTAAGATTTTTGGAACTTTTCATGTCTTTTTAGGAGTATAGCCAACATTCCATGTTTTGCTGGTAGTACCCGTGACAAGTTAAGGAGCCGAATTTCCCTCAAAATAAGAAAACGTCATTCTTTCAGGCAAACACTTGAAAAGGATGACGTTTTTTTCATGGATCTCTCGCTTTCAAAGGAGTTACATCTATTTCCGCAAAAATTACAAGGCCTTCTATCTCCAGTAATTTTATAAGATATCACCAAACAAGATGGTAAGTTCGGAAGCTTATATTGGCCAAATTCAGAAATTACCGACCTGTGTCATTATCCATCGATTAACGTCGGTTGGTTTTCTAGAAAGCTATTAGCCAAGTGACGTTCTTTTACTATAGCTGTCAATTTGGACAGGCTGCAAAACTTCTATTAGATGAGAAAATATATGCATAAACTTACCTTTATATAATAACCAGCAAATAGGACTTTAAGACTGAAAAGTAAGAAGTGACAACACTATTTTATATTTATATTCAAATAAACACCTCGTTAGAATATATTAATACACTTTCAAATGTTAAAATTCATGTATATCTATGTATTTCACCACTAAAAAATGTTTAAGTAATAGTAAACCATATAGAACAAATTCTATTATTAAAATATAATAGTCTAAAAGACTTATATGAAGAAGGTGGTAAACTTGGAATGCCATTCTTGCGGTAATACTATTGAAAGTCGAGGGAATTTTTGTCCACATTGTGGTAAAAAAATTAGAGGATCAAAGCGGATCCCATTTCTTATAATCTTAGCTTTATGTAGTATGACCACTTTTGGCTTTGTATTATGGAACTATTTTTATCCAAATGATTATCAAAAAATGCCTAAAACAACAGCTGTAGTGGATTCAACGAAAATAGAAGAAGAAAAAAAGAAAACAGAAGAAATTAAGGCTGAAACTTTACCTGCTAGTGAAATCACAGAAAAAGTTCAAAAAGATGTCTCTCAAGTGATTGAAGAATCATTACAAAAAGTAGTAACCATCTATACTGAAGCAAGCCAAGGTTCTGGTTTCTTAATTAATGAAAAAGGGGACATATTAACAAATGCCCATGTCGTGGAAGGTTCTATATACGTAACCGTTCAAGATAGTACAAATCATGAATATAGTGAAACCGTGATTGGATACTCAAATAATACGGATGTTGCAGTTGTTAGAGTGCCCGATTTAGCTGGAGGTAACTTTCTTCCCATGGAAACGACTAAAAGTGCTTCACTTGGGGAAGAGGTGCTTGCTTTAGGAAGCCCACTAGGATTGCGTAATACTGCAACTTTAGGCCATATAACAGGAGTGAATCGAAGCTTTTATATTGGGGAACGTGCTTATGAAAATATTTATCAAATGTCAGCACAAATTGCTCCTGGTAGCAGCGGAGGCCCGCTTGTATCCTTAAAGACTGAAAAAGTAATTGCAATTAATTCCGCAAAAATAATGGGGGAGGAATCCATTGGATTTAGTATTCCGATACATTCAATTTATTCATTAATTACAGATTGGATTACCACACCATTATCTGAACAAGAACTAAATAATCTATTTTATAACGATGAGGGCTATTTACATTATCAAGAAGAGCTTGAGAATGGTGATGACTGGTATTTTGATGGAGGAGATTACTCAGATGAGAACAACTCCTACTACGATATTCCAGATGACTGGTACAATGCTTCAGAAGAAGATGGCTACGAATACGAAGAGGAAACAATAGATGAGGAAGATACTTATGAAGAAGAGATTTATGAGGAAGAAACGGAAGAATTTGAAGAAGAGGGGGATGGTGAAATATATAGTGATGATGGATTAGAGGAAGAAGAGACATATTAAAATTATTTAGAGGTAAAAGCTAAAACGCTTTGATAGAAGAAAGAACATTCCAAGGGAATGAGAAAACTTTTATCAAAGCGTTTTTTATTATATTTGTAAGTATTTTACAATTGTAATTAAATCAAGATTGCAAGATATATAATAAGTACTTTTTTATAAATATAGTATAAATAGGATTTGTAGTAAAAATATTGTAAAAATATCTAGTATATGGTATTATTTTGACAATGAAGCTTCTAAACAATGTATCAACCTTTGTTAGAGTACGGGCCCGTAGAAAGAAATAATTATCTACTTAACTTTTACATATGGACTGATAACTGTTATTTCGAAAAAATGGAATATTATTATAAAAAGAATTCAGTAAATTCAAATTTTTAAAATGGAGTGAAGAATATGAACGTACCATTAGTATTGCCGCGGTTTCTAGACCGAGCAGTTGCTTTATATGGAGATAAAGAAGCAGCTTATTGTGATGATAGAGTATTTACATATCGAGAAATAAATGAAAGAGTAAATAGACTTTCACATGGTTTACAAGATCTTGGAATTAAAAAAGGAGATCATGTTGCTTACTTAGCATCGAATACAGTGGAAATGTTTGAAGGATTTTATGGCGTGTATCAGCTTGGCGGGATTATGGTTCCTCTTAATATTCGATTAAAGCCTGAAGATTACTTATTTATTTTAAACCATAGTGAGTCTAAAGTATTATTTGTTGACCAAGATTTATATGATTTTATTGTACCAATTAAAGATCGATTAGAAACGGTTGAGCATATTATTGTTCATTATAAAGACAAGGAAACTCCTGAAATCGATTATGATGCTTGGCTAGAAAGGTATTCTGCTGATGCTTTCAATCGTGCTGAGTTAGATGAGAATGATGTATGCAGCCTTCTATATACAAGTGGTACAACAGGAAATCCAAAGGGTGTCATGTTAACGCATCGCAATAATTATCTTCATGCCCTAAGTACTATGCATCACTTCCGTATTACAGACCGTGATGTATACTTACATGTTTTACCGATGTTCCATGTGAATGGTTGGGGTACACCATTTTCCTATACAGCAAACGGGGCTACTCATGTTTTTCTTAGAAAAGCTACTCCAGCGGCTATTCATAATCTAGTGAAAGCTCGTAAAGTAACGGTTTTAAACATGGCTCCAACTGTATTAAATGCTTTACTAGAGCATCATGCGAAGAATCCTGTTGAATTCGAGCAAGATGTCCGTACTTTCATTGCCGGATCAGCGCCGCCACCTGCATTTGTTACACGTGTTGAACAGGAATTAGGATGGGAATTCATTCAAATTTATGGAATGACTGAATGTTCCCCAGTAAGTGCGATTTCCAGAATCCGATCATCATTACCTGAATTATCACCATCAGAACAGGCTAAAGTGAAGGCTAAAGCAGGGTATCCAATGATTGGTTGTGAGCTTAAAGTTGTTGATGAAAACGGAGAAGAAGTTGCTCATAATGGAAAAGAAATAGGTGAAGTTGTATACAGAGGACATGGTACGATGTTAGGCTACTGGAAGAATGAAGAAGCAACAATGGAAACCATTCGAAACGGCTGGCTTCATACAGGGGATATGGCGACAATCGACGAAAATGGATATATTGATATTGTTGATAGAAAGAAAGATGTAATCATCAGTGGTGGAGAGAATATTTCTTCTATTGAAGTAGAAGGAGTATTATATGAGCACCCAGCTATTCTTGAAGCTGCTGTTATCGCTGCTCCTCATGAAAAATGGGGCGAAACTCCACATGCTATTGTTGTTTTAAAAGAAAATCAACATGTCACTGAAGAAGAAATTATTAAGTTCTCAAGAGAACGATTAGCACACTTTAAAGCAGTAACAGGAGTTACATTCGTTGAAGAGCTCCCTAAAACAGCATCTGGAAAAATTCAAAAAGTTCATCTTCGTAATGATCATTGGAAGGCTCAAGGCAAAGGTGAACGTTTGGTGAATTAAAAGCAATATGATGAAAGTCGATCATTTTATGGTCGGCTTTTTTATTGTGGTAATTTACCATAATTACATTTAATGGTAAAAAGTGGTTGACTTGTTCTTTATATAGAACTAAAATGGATGGTGTAATCATTATTTTTCTAAACCTTGGTTTGTTATTATGGTATTTGCACTTTCTCTTTAATAAATTCCTGACATAAAAAAGGTTATATTTAATAATATTAATCAAATACATAGTACTTAATATAAGACTACTATATATTTATTTTAACAATTGAATAAACGCCACTACACTTCTTGGAATTATTACACTACAAAAAGTAACTGGATGCTAAATAATATTTCTAAGAAAGGTTTGATAAAATATGGCGAAAGTAAAAAAAGCTATCATACCTGCAGCTGGACTTGGAACGAGATTTTTACCGGTTACGAAGGCTATGCCGAAAGAAATGCTACCAATTGTAGATAAGCCAACAATTCAATACATTGTTGAAGAAGCGATTGATTCAGGAATTGAAGATATTATTATAGTAACAGGTAAAGGTAAGCGTGCTATTGAAGACCATTTTGATAATGCTTTTGAACTTGAAAACAATTTAATGGAGAAAAGTAAATTTGAATTATTGGAAAAAGTTCAAGCTTCTTCTAAAGTAGATATTCACTACATTCGACAAAAAGAGCCAAAAGGATTAGGTCATGCCGTATGGTGTGCAAGAAAATTTATTGGCAATGAGCCATTTGCCGTTCTTCTTGGTGACGATATTGTTCAAGCTGAAACTCCTTGCTTAAAACAGTTAATAAATGAATATAATAAAACGCTTTCTTCTATAATTGGAGTACAGACTGTTCCTGATGATACGACCCATCGTTACGGAATTATAGACCCAAGCAATCAAATAGGAAGACGGTACGAGGTATATAACTTTGTTGAAAAACCTAAAAAAGGAACGTCGCCATCTAACTTAGCCATTTTAGGGCGTTATGTCTTTACACCGGAAATATTTATATTTTTAGCGGAACAAGAAAAAGGGACGGACGGGGAGATTCAATTAACGGATGCTATTCAAAAATTAAATAAAATTCAACGAGTTTTCGCCTATGACTTTGAAGGGAAGAGATATGATGTGGGGGAAAAATTGGGTTTTATCCTAACTACAATTGAGTTTGCCCTAAAGGATGAAACACTTAAAGGTGAAGTAGTGCAATTTCTAGAGAATTTAATAGAAAAACAAAAAATGTAAGTGTCGCTATTTTAAATAGGGAGGGTTCAGGGTGAATTGTGTGAATTGTCAAATAGATTCGAAAGAAAAATGCTTGTATTTAAGTTTAATAGCTGATTTCTAGCTTGGAGGGTAAAGAATGGAGAAGAATACTTTTCCTGTTTTAGATGTAAACGATGAAGGCCTTTTTACTGTTCAGGATATTGATACTGAGAATACTTTCTCGACTTTCCCTGTTTTAGATATGAGCACTGGGAGCATCCTTCCTGTTTCAGGTATAAGGAATACATATATGAAACCAAGGATTGTTGCTTTTATTCCAGCACATAATGAAGAGAAATCAATTCGTGATTGCTTATGTGGTTTAGCAGATCAAACGTTACCGAAAGATATTGAACTAGATGTAATTGTTATTGCAGATAATTGTACAGATCAAACAGAAGAAATAGCAAAACAAACGGGGGAGGAATTCAAACTAAATTTGACAGTTTTAACAACGAAAAATAATAAACTGCGAAAGGTAGGAGCGTTAAATACAGCATGGAAATATGTTTACGGTGATGTTCTAGATTTATATGATCAAAAATTAACTCCATATCAGCAATTTTATAAGAAATCAGTTAAAGCTATACTTGGTATGGACGCAGATAGTCGATTGGCACCGAAGGCATTACTTCATTTGTGGGAAGGACTAAGAAGTTCTCGAAATATTGGCGGCGTAATGGCTAAGTACACAATGAGGATGCCAAAAAAGAAAAGTTTAATTCCAAAAGACGATGTCAATTATGAAGAGTTGATTGCAAGTGGTGAGTATGGAGGACCGATTGCACGGTGGTGGACGCATCAACAAAAACAAGATATGGCAAGCTGGTTATTAAATCTTCAATATCATGGTGGAAGTACGTATGTACTTGGAGGTCAAGCAACATTGTTTCGGCCAGAGGCATTACAGGACGTTGTAGATGAAAATAGGTTAGACGGTCCTTGGCAAAATGACAGTGATGTTGAGGATATGTTATTAACCTGGCAATTGCAAAAATCAAAATGGAAAACGTTAATTAGTCCAAAAGCACGTTGCTTTGTTGATTCTATGAGGTCATACCATACTTTCCGGCAACAGCGAAATAAATGGAAATCAGGAACCGTTGAATTATTAACAAATAGTGATTTAGAAGTAAAAACTAGACACAAAGGAAAGCTATGGCGGGAACAAATAAAAACATTTATGGAACTTATTATTCGGGTTTTATTTGTTACATTACTTGTTACAGCTTTAGCGACAGATCAGTTTTATTGGTCTTGGATATGGATTATTCCTATTGTTTTAGCATCTGTTCTAAATACTATACTTGCTCTTAAGACTCCGATGCATAGACCGATAGATGTTATATTGGCGGGTCTGCTTATTAGTCCTGAAATATATTTGTGGGTCAATTTGATTACGTTTGGCCAGGTATGGTTAGATAAACTATCTGCACATAAAAAAGATGGTTGGGCAAATCAATATAATGCTGAGAGCGGCAAGACAAGTAGTAAGCTTATCCAAGGTATTATAATGTTTTTTCTTCTTATTGTAATAGGAGTCTTTGCATGTCTGCATTTTAGAGACTATTTAACAAGTAATTCTGTTCAAATGTCTGTTTACCCTTATTTAATGACAGGGTGGGTAATATTAACTTTCTTAACTATTATAGCATCATTAATTATGCTCTATCAGATTTGGACACTGAGAGGTCGACATACAGCATAAGTAAAAAATTTAATCCCCTCTCGTTTACGGAATGAATAGTAATATGAGAGTTAAGGGAAAATACTAAACGCTTATTTTACTCAAATATCGATGAAACATTCATTATTCCACAAAGAATGAGAATATCTTTACATTCCCTCTTAATTTATAAAAATCCAATTCTACTAAAAAAATTTTATTTATTGATAAAATTACTCCCATTTATACAAAAACTATGTTAATATTAAGAAAAATGAATAAAAAGCAACAAATTGGAGGAGCCTGTCACTAACGGGCTCTTTTTGCGTTTTTTTAAGGGGGGAAAGGAATTTGGAACTATATCTTCAGCTATTCATTGTTATCATTGCGACGAAGCTTGCAGGAGTTATTTCAGTTCGTTTTGGGCAGCCTTCGGTATTGGGGAAACTCATTATCGGGGTCATTATTGGGCCGGCTGTGTTAGACTGGGTACAAAATACCGAGGTTATTGAGGCATTAAGTCATATTGGGGTTCTATTATTAATGTTTATTGCCGGTTTAGAAACGGATTTAAAAGAACTGAATAATAATAAAACGTCATCATTGACCGTTGCGTTTGGTGGAGTTATTCTACCGTTAATTGGCGGATACTTCTCAGGACTTGCTGTTGGCATGGATCAACACCATGCGATTTTCCTCGGTCTATTGCTTTGTGCAACTTCGGTTAGTATTTCGGTTCAAACGTTTAAAGAACTTGGGCAGCTTCAAAGCCGAGAAGGAACGACTGTGTTAGGTGCGGCGATTGCTGATGATATTATTGTTGTTGTTGCTTTAGCATTTATGATGAGTTTCTTAGTCGGTGACGATGTAAACCTTGGTGCTGTTATCGGCGGGAAAGTAGTGTTCTTTGCTATTATAGCTTTACTGGCATGGAAGGTTGTTCCGTTTATGATGAGCAAGCTTGGAAGAATTAAAATTACTCAACCAGCTATGAGTATCGCGCTGGGAATTTGCTTCTTGTTCACTTATATTTCAGAATATTTCGGCGTGGCTGGTATTATCGGTGCCTTTGCGGCGGGGATTGCAATTGCTCAAACTGAATTTAAAGAAGAAGTGGAAAGAAAAATTGAACCAATTGCTTATACGCTGTTCGTACCGGTTTTCTTTGTTAGTATTGGACTAACTGTTACGTTCGATGGTTTTCTAGATAACATTTTCATCATTATTGGCTTATCATTAGTGGCCATTTTTACAAAATTAATTGGTGCTGGAATAGGTGCTAGGATTACGGGGTTCAATACTCGTTCTTCCATTACCATTGGAGCGGGAATGATTTCACGAGGAGAAGTTGCTCTTATTTTGGCAACGCTCGGGTTAAGTGAAAATTTACTAGCTCCTGAATATTTCACAACTATTATTATCGTCGTAATTGTAACGACTCTTGTAACACCGCCATTGTTAAAATATTTTATCAGTAAACAAGAAGATAATAAAAAAGCAGCTTAATGAAAATCCTGAAAGAAGATTCGAATCTTCTTTCAGGATTTTTTTGATAAAATAAAAACGATTATATAAAATCCTAAAGAAAAATGGCCTCCATAATTCCGTTTTAAGGCTGTTGTTTTTTGATTTGCTAGTCATTTCCTCCCGAACATCTTAAAATGCAAATTTGACGATTTAAATGAGGTTTAAGGAAACTTTTGATTTTTTGCTATTTTGCGATGTTTGTTTTCATAATATTCCGAATGTAACAAAGAACCTGTATTGATACATTCAAAATCCTATTAAATCAATGGTTTCAGCGATTTCATTTTTTAAAAAACTTAGCGTTTTTTTCATACATACATTACAATAAAAGAAGGGGGAAGGGGGCGTGGTTATATGATGCACACAACTTCGAAAAAAATAAAAAACGTCCAGCCGATTCGCAGGCTAGATCAAATAGAAGGTATGAAAAAAGCGTTACTCAAATATTGCAGCTATCGGGATTATATGATGTTTACGATTGGGATTAATATTGGACTTCGAATTGGGGACTTGTTGCAATTGCGTGTTAAAGATGTATTGGATGGTACACATATTGTGATTGTCGGACAAAAAACAGAGAAGATTAAACGCTTCCTCATTAATCCACAATTGCGAAAAGAAGTGAAGAAATATGTACGAAAAACGAAATTGAAAAGTGATGATTATTTATTTCCGAGTCGAAAAGGAGCGGGGCCGATTACGAGGGTACAAGCATATCGTGTGCTTAACAAAGCAGCGGAGATGGCTGATGTCCCAGATGTAGGAACACATACCCTTCGAAAAACATTTGGTTATCTACATTATCAAAGGTTTAAAGACCTTGCTTTATTACAACAGATTCTCAATCACTCCAATCAAAAAGATACGATGATTTATATCGGACTCACTCAAGACTTGATGGATGAAACGTTAATGGATTTTTATTATTAATCAAGTTGCAACGAAAAAACATTACCAACATATGTGAGTGATGTTTTTCGTTTATATCAAATTTTTAAGAGAGAGAAAGCTGTTCGTGAAGGAACGCAGGAACATCATTCGCATCGCTCATCCTAAGTTTAGAGAACAATTAACTGCTGAAGCTAAAAAAATGGGGTATCTATTATAAGGAAAGTGCCGGCGCGCTTGTGGGTCGGTTTTAAAATTTTTTTGAACAAATATCTTGAAAGTCAAAAAAGGTCAAGGTATAATAGTCTCGAAGGTCAAAGTTAGTCAAAGTCAAATCTGATCTTGATTATAAGGAGGAGTACTCAATGAAATGTGAAAAATGCAAAGTGAATCAAGCAAATGTTCAATTTCGCATAAATCTAAATGGTCAACAACATGATTTAGCATTGTGCTCCGTTTGTTATAAAGAAGAACGTAATAAATTAGGAGCTGCTATGGGAGGTATGAATATGGGGAAATTCCCGACAAATGATGATTTATTTTCATCCTTCATGCAACAGCCATTTCATAAAAATAGTTCTATTCCATCACAAACAGAAGGTGGTAATAGAGGAGGGTTACTTGACGAGTTCGGTCGTAATTTAACTGATGCAGCAAAAGCTGGATTAATTGATCCTGTCATCGGTCGTGATGAAGAAGTAAAACGTGTGATTGAAATATTAAATAGAAGAAACAAAAACAATCCTGTGTTAATTGGTGAACCTGGGGTCGGTAAAACAGCAATTGCAGAAGGGTTAGCTTTAAAAATTGCAGAAGGAAAAGTACCCGCAAAATTGCAATCTAAAGCAGTCTATATGCTGGATGTTGCTTCTCTTGTTTCAAATACTGGAATTCGCGGTCAATTTGAAGAGCGAATGAAACAGCTTATTGCTGAATTACAAGAGAGAAAAAATGTAATTCTTTTTATTGATGAAATTCATCAATTAGTAGGCGCTGGTTCAGCAGAAGGGTCTATGGATGCCGGAAATATTTTAAAACCAGCTTTAGCAAGAGGCGAATTACAACTAGTTGGTGCGACGACACTTTCTGAATATCGCCAAATCGAAAAAGATGGAGCGTTAGAACGACGATTCCAGCCTGTTCAAGTGTCAGAACCGACACCAGAAGAAGCCCTTACTATTTTAAAAGGGTTACAAGAACGTTATGAAGCATATCATAGTGTCACTTATAGTGAAGAAGCACTTAAAGCAGCTGTTGAACTTTCACATCGTTATATTCAAGATCGCTTTCTTCCAGACAAAGCGATTGACTTAATCGATGAAGCCGGTTCTAAACTTAATTTAACAATTGAAGGAATTGAAGAGGAACAGGCGAAAGCTCGTTTAGCTCAAATTTATAAAGAAAAAGAACAAGCATTGAAAGAAGAAGCCTATGAAAAAGCCGCTACTTTACGCGATGAGGAAGAGAAATTAGAAAAAATGCTTCAATCAGGCGTAGATGTAGAAAAACCAATGGTAACGGTTGAAGATATTCAAGCAATCATCGAACAAAAAACAGGTATTCCAGTTGGTAAGCTTCAAGAAAATGAGCAAGAAAAAATGCTTCATTTACAAGAGGCATTAGCGAAAAAAGTAATTGGTCAAGGTGAAGCCGTTCAAAAAGTAGCGAAAGCTGTACGAAGAAGTCGAGCTGGATTGAAATCGAAGCATCGCCCAATTGGTTCCTTCCTCTTCGTTGGACCTACAGGTGTCGGTAAAACAGAATTATCGAAAGCGTTAGCCGAAGAATTATTTGGATCTAAAGATGCAATGATTCGTTTCGATATGAGTGAATACATGGAGAAACATAGTGTTTCTAAATTAATTGGTTCTCCTCCAGGTTATGTAGGTCATGAAGAAGCGGGACAATTAACAGAAAAAGTACGTCGTAAACCGTATAGCATTATTTTATTAGATGAAATTGAAAAGGCGCATCCTGAAGTGATGAATCTATTCTTGCAAATTTTAGATGATGGACGGTTAACAGATAGTCAAGGTCGTACAGTAAATTTCAAAGATACAGTCATTATTATGACAAGTAATGCTGGGGTAACAGAAAAACGCAAAGAAATGGGATTCTTAAAAAATACAACCGTTACCGAAGCGAACATTTTACAATCACTTGGAAACTTCTTTAAGCCAGAGTTTTTAAATCGCTTCGATAGTATTATTGAATTTTCTGCGTTACAAAAAGAAGATTTATTACAAATTGTCGAGCTTATGTTACAAGATCTTTACACAACACTTGATGCACAGCAACTATTATTAGAAGTAACGGATGCTGCAAAAGAAAAATTAGTCGAACTTGGATACAACCCATCGTTCGGGGCTCGTCCACTTCGTCGTGTTATCCAAGAACAGCTAGAAGATGGTATAGCAGACTTTATTTTCGAACAACCAGAAGTGAAATCTTTCAAAGCGATTGTTGAGAATGAAAATGTAAAAATTGTCGAAATGGAATAGTATGTATCGAATACCTCCTGATTTCCAGGAGGTATTTTTTATGTAATAAGGTCATATTTGTCTCTTCTTGTAATACTTTGTCTATAAATTGTAATATTCCTGTGAAGTAAGCGAAAAAAAGTTTTCGTATAATACAAGTATGAAATTGATGTAGGAGGTATGTATGCTAAAGAAAATCATTGTTGGATTGTTGTTCATTGTCACATTGAGTATCGGAATTACTTTAAATGAAGATAAAGCAGAAGCTGCAACATATCATACTAAAGCAATCTCTGTAGCCAAAAGTCATCTAGGCGTAAAATATAAATGGGGCGGCATTTCACCAAGTGGATTTGATTGCTCCGGACTTGTGAAATATGCATATGGTAAACAAGGCAAAACATTACCGCGAACGGCTGCGGAAATGTACAAGAAGGGGAAAAAAGTAAGTTCATTACAAAAAGGGGACTTAATGTTCTTCGCTCCAAACAAAGCATCAAGACCGACCCATGTAGCCATTTATGTAGGAGATAATCAATTTATTCATTCTTCTTCTTCAAAAGGTGTTTCTTATGCTAAAACAAGTAATAGTTACTGGAAACCTAGATATATTGGAGCCAAACGGATTTAATACATAATATTTTCATACATAAATAGAAATCATCAAAAAGGCGGGCTGTCTAAACCCGTCTTTTTGATGATTTTTCCACATTTAATGTAAGTCCGTATTCAAACAATCAAGACATATAAAAGAGCAGTGCCTTTTGGTACGAAAAGTTAATAACGTGAATGATCAACCTAAAAATCGGCAGCAGCATATAACATAACCTTGTTTTAAAAATCAAGGCAAAGTGGTGGATATATTATAGCAATTCAAACGTCTCTCTTGCGGCTTGTTCAATAAAAGTGCATGGTTCATCTTCTGTCATCATGACCAGCATATGCATAGCTCTAGAACAAGCAGTATAGAAAAGTGTTCTATCTGATTCAAGGGCGTAGTGTTGTTTAGATGCATTTGGAATAATAACAGCATCAAACTCAATTCCTTTAGCCAAATAAACTGGAAGTACGAGCAATCCTTTTTCAAATGAATATGTTTGCTCATTTATTTGTTTGACGGATATTTTATGCTGTAATAAATGATAAATCATAGTACTTTCTTGTAATGTCTTACATATGATAGCGATTGTTTCATATCCTTTATCAAGCAGTTCTTTTACGTTTGCACTCAAGGTCTCTGCTATATCAGCCTTATTACTTAATGTTATCAGCTTTGGTTTTTCTCCTTCGCGTTCAAACGGTTCGATTAACTCTTTACCTGGAGCAAAGTATTTAGTGAACTCAACAATTTGCTTAGTAGAACGATAACTTTTGGTCAGAGTAATTCTTTCTTGATTTTTCTCCAGTTCTTCAGGAATAAGCGGGTTTGCCGTTGTAGCGTAGGTGTATATGCCCTGATTAACATCTCCTAGTATGGTCATTCTTGTATACGGAAAGATGTACTTTATATAAGCAAACTGAAATGCGGAGTAATCTTGAACTTCATCGATAAACAAATGACGGACGGATTGATTTGTATGATTCCCTAGCAAGCGGTCTTTAAAATATGAATATGGTGCAGCATCTTCCCACGTCAAAAACTTGTGAGATAGATTGGCTTCTGTATGAACAGAAATTTCTTTCCAATCTTCTGGTTTTTCTTCAAACTCTCCCTTCGTGAAAAGCTCACGGTAAGTTGCTAAGATATGGACAAACTCCAATTGCTTCACACGCCTTTTAATTGGGGAGAAATACTTGTTTACGACTTCTGATCGGAGAAATTTTTCTTCTCTGTCAGGATCATCTTCGTCTTCTTTTTGACTTTTGTAATAGGCCTTCATATAGTCTTCTTTATCTAATAACTCTATTTTCTCTGTAACCCAGTCTTTCTTTTTTTCCGCCTTCTGCTGTTTATATATTTCTTTTAGCAACCATTTCGAAACAAGTTCCATTCTATTAGGAATTGCGATTTCTTGATCTAAAGAATAAAAATAATCACGAATTTGTTCTTTTGAAATAAGAATCTGTTTACGGAACGTCAGATTTTTAAAGCGGATTCCGCCATATTTTAATCGAGAAATATATTCATCCAACATATGTTTAAAGTCTAAGCTTGATTTAAAGTCGATGTTTTTTAAACGAACTGCATAATCTTTACTATCCATTTTTGTAAGAGTATATTCTATTTGTTCAAAAGGTGATTCAATCCTAATATCATTTTCTATTCCCTTTTTCAAGAAGTCCAATAAAGTCGTTTGGTTAATATTTGTTTCTCCTAACTCAGGTAGTACATTGGAAATATAGCTCGAAAATAAAGGGTTGGGTGAAAAGAGAAGAAGGTTATTAGCAGTTAACTTTTCTCGAAAGCGGTACATTAAGTAGGCGATACGTTGTAAAACAGCAGACGTTTTTCCGCTTCCAGCTACCCCTTGTACGATTAAGAGACTGCTTCGTTCATTTCTAATAATTTTGTTTTGTTCCTTTTGAATAGTTGCTACAATGCTTTTCATTGCTGTACTCGCATTATTTCCAAGTGCTTGCTGGAGAAGTTGGTCACCTATTGTAACTCCAGTATCAAACATGCCTTCAATTAAGCCATGTCTTATAATGAACTGTCTCTTCAAGGTCATTTCCCCTGTTATCGTTCCTTGCATCGTCTCATATTGTGCCTTACCAGGAGAATAATCATAGTACAGACTGGAAATAGGCGCACGCCAATCATAGATTAGAAAGTTTTCCTCATTATGATCCATCAAGGAAGCAATGCCGATATAAATCTGTTCCTCTTCATTTCCTGGATTTTCGATAAAATCAATTCTCCCAAAATAAGGGGAGTCCTTTAGCTTATTTAATGTTTTTAGTTCTTCGCCAACTTTTCCATGAAATCTTTCTCGTTCCGATAATAGCTCGGCCTGCTGTTTCAGACTAGCTTGTGTTTCAATTACATCATCTGGCTCATCCAAATTGACCGTGACATCTTCCCAAAAGTTTTTACGAAGACCAATGATACTTTCTTTTAACTCAGTAGCCTTGGAATATAACTTGTTCTTTTTGTAGTCAATTTCACGGATGACATCATTAATTCGGTGTTGTTCAGTTTCACGATTCATTACATCAGCCCCGTTCTATATGCTTTTGTTTTCATTACATAAAATAACAAAAGTGGAAACTTGGTTATTCTATCACATGCAGATATTTACAACAACCCTATTTGCAGATTTGATTCGTTTAATCGTTAATATGTTAGACATCCTACCTTCAAATCCCTTGTTCAATAGAAACTCTTCTGTTTTGATTCATATAAAGAGAATATTCGTATCAAACTAATAATGTTTTATATCAAAGAGAGATTTGTTACTGTCGGAAATACTGGTTATTTTTTGAAAAATAAAGCATCTAGAACACTATGTTTAAGTTTTTAATCTATTTTTCGGTTTTTGTAACGAAGATGTTCAAATAAGTGCTTATATACAGATTGATTAACGAATAAAGCATAGGAGGAAAAAATAGTGGGGGTCTGTGAACTTTGTGGTCGTAATGGAGTGGAAACAACGGTTCATCATCTACTTCCAAAAGAGATGTGGGAGGGACATTTGAATCAACCGCAAAATTATGTATACCTTGTCATAAACAAATACATGCCCTCTACACGAATGAGGAAATCGCTGCACGTTTAACAACGTTGCGTGAGATGAGGGAAGATGAAAAACTCTCACGTTTTATTAAATGGCTGTGAAAGCAACCGCCTACTAAATTAATGAAAATAAAAAAATCGAATGAACGGAAAGCAGAAGGGTAGATAAAAACATATATGTTGCAACCGTATATTTTTGTATACTACTGGTAAGCATGTCGGGTTATATACCCTATAAAAGCCTATAGCTGGTGCCTTTTAAAAGATACATGTTTTATCAAAAAACAGGCGAGAATACCCCTTCCTCAAGGAATGTGAAGGATGATAGCCCAATGGGTAGGGAGGGGATGAATCGCCTTCTGATTGGGATGGCTTACTTGCCATCTCGATTGTCCGACTGTTGGTTGAATTATAAGAAAATGACGATGATAGGAGGACCATCCCTTTTGTCCTTCTGATTAGTGACTCTTTCACAAAAAGGGGAACTGATGTTTGTATCCTGGAGTTTATATATGGTATAATAAGGTAAATGATGAAGGGGGTGCTCAACCATGTTCATCCACAAAGCCTTTAAGTTTCGCTTATACCCTAATCAGAAACAAATGGAACTCATCCATAAGACGATTGGTTGTTCAAGATTTGTCTTTAATCTCTTTCTTTGTAAACAGAAAGAAAAAGACGCTTACTGGTCTATCACAGAAGAAATGAAGCAGAATGGTCAACTTTCCTCAAATCATTGGAAAAGGGACTATTTGAATAAATATGAAACCATCAAAGAACTTCCAGAATTAAAGAAACAGTATTCCTTTTTGAAAGAAGTGGATAGTATCGCTTTGCAAAAATCGGTGGAAAACTTAGCGGATGCTTATAGTCGATATTACAAAAAACAGAATAAGCGACCACGTTTTAAATCCAAAAAGAATCCTGTCCAGTCTTACGTTACGAAGCGTACGAAGGGAAATATCGCTGTTATAGATGACCATATCAAGTTGCCAAAGCTAGGTCTTGTTCGTTTTGCTAAAAGTCGTGAAGTACACGGTCGTATTTTGAGTGCGACGATTAGACGGAATCCATCGGGGAAATATTTTGTTTCTCTAACGACCGAAGTAAAAGGACCAGAATTACCAAAAACAAATTCGGCTGTTGGCATCGATGTTGGCCTAAAAGATTTTGCGATTCTGTCAGATGGAACCATCTATTCAAACCCAAAGTTTTTCCGTTCTCTGGAGGAAAAATTGGTGAAAGCACAACGGATCTTATCGAGAAGACAAGAAAGAGCGCTTCAACAAAAGAAACCACTAGGTGAAGCAAAAAATTATCAAAAACAACGAAAAAAAGTGGCGCGTATTCACGAAAAAATCGTGAACGCACGAACAGACTACCTTCAAAAAATGTCTACCAAAATCATCAAAAACCACGATGTGATCGGAATAGAAGATTTAAAGGTAGCGAATATGAGGAAGAATCACCATCTGGCAAAAGCGATCAGTGAAGCATCTTGGTCACAATTCC
>Ga0182746_1000552_pt1 | contig 48487 bp, 45 predicted proteins | sample eDN3rd30CBELigOP_FD_128881 | JGI IMG/M metagenome (GOLD analysis project Ga0182746, IMG submission 128881) | Enriched Organic Plus compost microbial communities from Emeryville, California, USA - eDNA 3rd pass 30_C BE-Lig OP (version 2) (version 2) ...
GCTTTAGAACATTATCTAAAAGTACACACTGTGATATAAATTGAAACGCCGTATACGCGATCCGTACGTACGGTGTTGTGAGAGGGGCGAAAATAATACATTTATTTTCCCTCTACTCGATTTGTGCTAACGGGAGATTAGTTCAATAAGCTGATAATACTAATAAGCCAGCGAAAACAACGGTTTCACGTGGTAATATAATAAAAATAAACTATTCCAACCTTTTAAGAGAGGCGATTAAAATGAAGGTAGAAATAAGCTACTTCCCTCCCGAAAAAATAATAACTGTGCCGGGGGAAGAAGCCACTTATCCCTTTGAGATTAACGGTAAGTTCCAATATATTGTAGAGTTTTCTTGTTATATTGATGGTGATTATAAAGATACCCATGAAGAATTCTTTTGTAATTGGATGGAGAGCCCAGATTATTACCCTATTTATTCACTTGCGGAAATCTATGATTTTCAACAAGCAGAGTGCGAAGAGCTGTTTAAGATGCAGAATATAGAGTTTAATTATATGAAGGGGAGTCGTAAAGATACTTTCTTTGTAAAGGCAATTATCCGCAGCCCGAAGCAATTTAAAGAATACTATCCTTATTTACACGGGAATGGGAGTATGTTGAACTTATCATTATGGTCCTTAAAACAGGATGTGTTCAGATTAGAGGAAAGGGAATATGAGTCACCTTATCCTGTAAAAAAGACGAAAAATAACCGAACTAGACTTGTTAAACTAAAATGGATGGCCAATACCCCGATAGCAACTTTAACTGAAAATTCCACTATGTTTTGGGTGGGGTATGATGGCGATTATATTACGGCGTTCTCAAATGATGAACACTTTTCCACACTAGACTTTCTCCAAAAAATAATGCCAGAAAAGGTCGAGCTGGTAATTGATGATTATGAGTGGGAGTAGTGTTCTCCCATTCCATAACCTTATTGAACAGGTGCTTTAGTTGAATAAGTAGTTTTTTAAAGCTGATTTCAAACTTAGAGATTAGCTTTTTTGAGTTCTTTAAAACAAACGGTGTCATAACTCGGGTCAGGTTATGGAACAAAACAGGTGGAAAAATGATCAAACTTTCTTTTAAATCTACAAGTTTTCAATTATATTTTTATTGACGAACATACGTTCTGTGTTGTAAAGTATGTTTATGGTAATAATGGAAGGTGGTTACTGTCACTTAGGAATTACTTAAGTATTGTAAAAAAATTAGAACTAAGGAGCTGTTGAATGATGTCAATTAGTTTGAACCCTTATTTTGTTTTTAACGGTAATGCGAAAGATGCGGTCCATTTTTACGAGAAAGCGCTTGGCGGGAAAGTGATGGGTATCATGACGTTCGGAGATATGCCGGAGGACCCGAATTATCCGTTAACGGATGAAATGAAGGGGCGCATTATGCATGCACACTTGAAAGTCGGAGAAGCAGATCTTATGTTCAGCGATACGTACGAAGGCATGCCATATCAGCCAGGCAATATGATTCAGATGGCCATTCATCCTAAAGAAGAGGATAGAGCTAGAGAAATCTTCGCCGCTTTGGAAGACGGCGGACAAGTCATTATGCCCCTTCAGAAGACGGATTGGAGCCCCTTGTATGGGCAAGTAAAGGACAAGTTCGGCGTTACTTTCCAAGTGAACGTCCCAGGAGAGCAGCCGCAGTAATATGATTTGTACTTTTAGAAAAACACGGGATATAAGAGTGTAGGGCTGTGTCAAATATGATATAGCATTTTCGCAAAAAATAACCTTTTTTAGTTAGGAAAGGAGTCGATTATATGGAAAAGGTTACACCATTCTTAATGTTTCAAGATGGCAAGGCAGAAGAAGCGATGAATCATTATATATCAATCATTGACGATTCAGAAATTACAAGTATTGTTCGCTATGGAGCGAATGAAACTGGAGATGAAGGAACTGTAATGCAGGCTACTTTTTCCTTAAAAGGGCAAGAATTTATGTGCATTGACAGTAATGTGAAACATCAGTTTTCATTTACTCCTTCATTCTCAATTTTTGTTATTTGTGATACAGAAGAGGAGCTTGACAATCTTTATGAGAAACTCATCATGGATGGGCAAGCACTTATGCCTTTAGGTGACTATGGTTTCAGTAAGAAGTTTGGCTGGCTAAATGATCAGTTCGGTGTTTCATGGCAACTGAATCTTCCAAAATAAATTTATGCTTGTTCTGCAATTGGGCGCTTTCCTGTAATAATAAGGATCAGCGCTTTTTTTATTTTAGGGCTAGATTGTTTAGTAATGCTTAGTAAGGGAAATGGATATTGTGAATAAATGTATTTAAGCTAACTGGGAGGTTTGTTTAATAGGAATAGACGAATTTTTGCAGAAATAGAAGTATGTTATATTGGACTTAGAAATTAGTAGGAGGGGTAATATTGAAAGCAGAAAAGAGTTTAAGAGTTTGTGAAAAAGGGCATAAGTATTACAAAAGTAGTGACTGCCCAAGTTGCCCTACTTGTGATAAAGAGAATAAACCTGAAAGTGGCTTTCTATCGAAACTAAGCTCACCTGCCAAAAATGCCTTAGTTAATAAAGGGATTGCTACTTTACAAAAACTCTCAAAATACACCGAAAAAGAAATTCTAAAAATCCATGGTATTGGACCAGCCTCCTTACCAATTATGAGGACTTCATTAGAAGAAGAGGGTTTATCATTTAAAGAATAATATTGTGTTTTCTTATAAAATCTAACAAATATTGTGAAATAGTGTTCTTAACGGGTGCTTGAGTTTAAGCGTGAATTGCTGCGGCACCTCTTTCTCTTATTCGACTAACAAAGCAAATTTCAAAAAGAATGTCTGCCAATACGGCATACATTTTCTTCCTTGTCTGAGAACGACGGCTACTAGCATACTAATGATGTATCATAATCACGAGGGGGAAATCATGAGTAAAACAGAGGAATTAAAAAAGGAATTGCAGGTCTTGACCAGTCGGCGTGATCGGATGCAGCAGAACCTTTATGAAGTAGAAAAACGCATTAACGAAATTGTTAATGAATTGAAAAAGAAATAAAAGAATGAAAGCGCCCCGATGGTGTTTTTGACTTATTTATTTGTAAAAGTAAATTTTTTAACTGGGTTGCTACGGCAGCCTTTTTTTCTTGAACTAGCTGGATAGTTCAACAAGAAAAAATAATAAATACAGTTAGTTAGAGCAATATTATAAACAACATATCAGAGGGAAGTTGATTTAAATGGTTAATAAAAAGACGTTCGCTTTAGTAATGTTAATCGTTCCTTGGCTAACTGTTCCTTTTATGGGGAAAAAACATTTTTTAGGTTTTTACCTGTAGCAAGTTTTGTTAATTTATTCATAAGTGTGTTAAGTGTAATTGCTAATAAGAAAAAATGGTGGGTAAATAAAAATCCTTTATCTCTCGGTTTTGTGGATTTCACATATATATTAGGTCCTTTTTTTGTAACCACACTATGGGTATTTAAACTAACATACGGTAATTTCCAGAAGTATTTAATTACAAATATGGTGGTAGATGCCATTTGCGCTTATCCTTTTGCACAATTATGGGAAGAGGTAGGAATTTTTAAATTAAAAAAGTTGAATCACACTATATGGTATTTTATATGTGTGTCATTAGCAATTATTATTTATGGGTATCAGTATATAGTGGGAAAATCGATTAATAAAAATCTAGACGGGGTTTAAAGAAATATTCTAGGTTAAAATAACGGGTATTTTACTTCAATATGGAGTGAAGCCTTTTTCTTATTCAAATAACAGTCACGCAACAAGATGATAAAATATTGGTGGAACAAAATGAACATTGGCAACGAATGAAAAAATTAATATGCTGCATTTAAAGTTTAGGGTCTGTTAAATAAATATAAGCGAATATAAATTGAGGACCTCAAACAAGGTCCTTGATTTTGTTCTTATTTAAGCTAATCAAATGTCACTGTTTTCTAAATCAAGCGAGTAGTCTTCCGAGATATAGTGTGTAACTTTTCTTAGGGAGTTGTATTTGTCATTCTTACTAAATATAGTAAGTCCAACCTCGTGTACATCAATAAATGTATCGACCTTTTCAAAATCAATGTTTTTAAATTCAATAGGCTTATCCCAGCTTCTTGTTGGAACTAAATTCTCTTCAGAAAGTCCCTGTCCAAAGAAAATAAACACGCTCAATCCATTTAAAACTAAATCAACCGTACAATCACAAATTACTTTTAGTGTGTTAACCGAATCAATTTTGGTAATAAAACCGTCAGAAGCAAACTTATAGTAAGGAATATTCCTTTCCAAAATAATCTTTTCAATATGTTCAAAAATCACAGATTCCAGCACAAAGAATATAGGAAAGCTGAATATATTTTGAATCAATGTATAAAGAAAGTCCGTATCTATGTCTCTAATTCCGATATCCATTGATTTAAACATATCTTTCGGAAGGACAAAATCATCTTTTATACTATCGTCTGAGAATTGAACAAAATATTGTTTTTTCAATTTCTCACCTCCTACTTAGGTTATTTTTAACATTTCTCTAAAATTCACCCGTCCCCATAAGGCAAGTTATAACTTAAATGTCGATAATTTTAATTTATCATAAGTAGCATTGGTGGATAACAGACAACGATTAATCACCATTTTTCTTACCAAACAAACTTGTTCTTTACTGATGCCACGGAATTGAGAAGCACCACGTTTGCGAGTTTTACGCCCATTTAAATTTCGTTTCCCTTTTTCAGAGTATAGGAAATAGGTTGCATCCATTTCAACAATACCAGAAAATTGGCCAAAATCCATTTGTTTCAAAGCTGATAAAATTTTATGCCTGCAATAAAAAAGGGTGACATAATAGTACATAAACTAATAGTTTTCGACCATACTAATAAAATGTTTTGGAGGTGGATTTTATGGATAAAAAAGACTTTCAAAAAGTTTATAATGAATACTTAAAACAAGGAGAAGGCCATGCTCAATTGGAAGTAGACGAGGAAGTCGATTCAGGAGTAGAACAAATTGTTGCAGTTCGTAAAAATGATGAGGACGATATTATTGCTTTTAAAACAAGCAGTGGAAGAGAACTAGATTATATTACCGCTCTTGATGAAGCAAAATCAGGGAAGTTAGCTCATGTGGACGTATTTCATAAGTATGGCAGGGATATTATACGTAGTGAACCTGATGGTATTAAAGAAAATAACTTAGATAACTTACCTTCTTTTTAAACGGGTAAATCTTAAGAAGAGAATATTAGTTTGGATATTCTCTTCTTTACTTCACTAAATTTACTCAAATCTTCGTAAACTTGCTGTAAGAAAACCATCAGTTATTCCGATAGGGAGCTTTTCTTTAAGTTAAAAAGGCGTCGTTTTTTAATCAATCAGATTCTAGAGTAACACATTAAAATTGGAGTTATATTAAGGTGTAGAAGAGATTGTGAAGGATCTTACTTAAACTCGGAAGGCTTTAGTTTAATAAGATATACAGAAAACAAGAAAATGACGTGTACCATTCTACACGTCATTTTCTTGTTTTGATTTATAAACAGAATTCCTTCACTTTTAACCTAGTATTTTCTCTAATAGCTCGTTTTTAGGAGTGAAGCATCCGTAAGTTATTCATAAATGAATCAACGATACAATAATGAATAGCTATAAAAGGCGGAATAGATGAGAGATGATTCAATATTGAATTATTTAACGATTTATTCATATAAAATATAGCCGTTTATCCCACTAAAAACTTGGCACGTAAGTTGCATTAATAAAAGGAGAAGAAATAAGGAATGGCTACACAACACACAGGACCTCACTTTAATAGATGAAGAAGGTTCAGTCTCCAGTCGATGTTGTTAAAGGTTCGTTAAGGATTATCTCAAGTAAGACCTGATAGGAGGAGAACTATGACGAAATCGTTGTTTGATTTAAGTGGAAAAACAGCGCTTATTACAGGCGGGGGAAGTGGATTGGGAAGATTGATTGCAGAAGTATTTGCGGAATATGGTGCAAATGTAGCTGTCTGTTCTCGCAAATTACATAATTGTCAGGAAACCGCAGATGATTTGAAAAATACGTTCTCTATACAGGCAAAGGCATATGAATGCAATGTAGCCAGTGAAGTAGATGTGACCCACACAGTGGAAGCCGTTCTTTCTGATTTTGGCCAAATCGATATTCTCGTCAATAATAGCGGGGCTACTTGGGGAGAAAAAGCGGAGAATATGCCGCTTGAAGCGTGGCAAAAGGTCTTAAATGTGAATGTAACCGGTACATTTTTAATGTCAAAGGCCGTTGGAAAACATATGATCAGTCGCAGCAAAGGGAAGATTATTAATATCGGTTCTGTTGCAGGGTTGAAGGCAGAGCCTCCGGAAGTCCTAAATGCAATTGGATACAGTACAAGTAAAGCAGCGGTCCATCATTTTACGAAAGATTTAGCAAGAAAATGGGCGGGGTATGGAGTAAATGTCAATGCAATTGCACCGGGATTCTTTGAAACGAAAATGACAAAGCATGTACTTGACCAAAAAGAGGCTGCAATAATAAATAAAAATCCTATGAAAAAATTGGGAGACCCTGACTCACTAAAAGGGGCGGCACTTTTTTTAGCTGGCAATGGAAGTGATTATATTACAGGACAGGTTATTGCAATAGACGGTGGCGTTTCTTTGTAATAACAAGTGAAGCGCAGGTGACGAGCTTCTTGTATAAAGTAGAAGCTTCCTACTAAGTTAGAAATTTAGTAAAAGGTGATGAGAATTATACTTTAAGAGGATGAAAGACCCTATAGTATGAGCATAAAGGGGATATCGACAGGAAATATACAATTTGGCAAAGGAAAAAGCATAAATAATCAAGGATTATTAAGAATCAGTCAATAGAAAGGGGTTTGAATATGAATAACATTCCTGAAATCGATGTGTATGTTAGGTTTTGTGAGACAGACGCAGCAGGTCATGTCAATAACATTAGTTACTTTATATATATGGAAGAAGCACGAACAAAATTTTTTAAAGCGGTCGGCTACGACAAAGATAATAGGGGAGAAATGGATTTCGTTGTGGCTTCAGCACAGTGTGATTATTTGGCTCAGGCATATGCAAACCAAACACTAACTCTTTCCACGAGGGTTTCTAAAATCGGAACAAAAAGCTATACATTGGCACACGAAATTAAATCAGCAGATACAGGTGCAATGATTGCAGTTGGAAGTGCTGTTGTCGTTTGTTTTAACTTTCAAACACAACAGTCCGAGGTCATTCCGCCAGAACTGCGTTCGACTCTTGAACAGTATTTAGTTACAGTTTGAAAGTGGGATCGGTCTTAATAAAAAATGGCCATGGGTTCTATTAAAATATAAGGGTGTGACGTAATGCTAGGTAGAGATTTTTTTCTAAGGGCTTTGAAAGAATACGAGGTAGAGTACTTATTTGGAAATCCAGGGACAACAGAATTGCCATTAATCGATGGTTTGGTGAACTATCCAGATATTGAATTTATTGTTTCATTACATGAGGATGTCTGTGTTGGTATGGCGGCAGGTTATGCACAAGCAACGGGAAAACCAGGCGTTGTTAACCTGCATGCAGCTCCGGGTCTTGCTCATGGTATGGGGAACGTATACGATGCTTATCGAGCAGGGGTCCCTCTCATTGTCACTGCCGGGCAGCAGGACACTAGACTCGCTATACAAGAACCTGCACTCTGGGGTGAAATGGTTAGCATGGTCAAGGATTACACTAAATGGAGCTGGGAAGTGAAAAATGCTCAAGAATTACCGACAGTATTACATAGAGCATTCAAAATGGCCTTAACTGAACCGATGGGCCCCGTTTTCCTTTCTCTTCCTTCTGATGTACTTTGGCAAGAGGTAGATGCAGAACCCATTCCTCTAACCGTTGTTTCCTCTAATATAAGGGGAGACCTTGAAGCTGTGCAAAATTCTGCTATTTTGATTAGACAAGCTAAGAACCCTGTCTTTTTGGTTGGGGATCAATTAGCAAGCTGTGAAGGTTTGAACGAGATGGTTCAGCTTGCAGAGGTGATCGGAGCCCCGGTTTATGTTGAGCATCAATGCTCTCGATTAAACTTTCCTTATGGACATCCACAGTATACAGGGAGGTGCCTACCTAATGGTCCATATATCGAGAAGGTACTCAAAGATGCAGATGTAGTTGTTTTTGTTGGGGTAACAAGTCAGGCTCCATTGCTTTATTTTGACAGACCTATTGTTCAACCAGGAACCAAGGTGATTGCTATTAACAGCGGAGAGTGGGAACTGGGAAAAAATATGTATGTTGATACTGCTATTCTGGCAAATCCAAGAATCGCAGTTAAAGAGATTGCAGAACTAATCGACCTTCATGCTAGTAATGAGGACCGAGCCCGATTTGAGAGTTTAAAAGAAAAAACTTTGCTAATGAAAAAACAAAGTGATGAACAGCGTTTGAAAGAATTAGAAGGGACGAGAGGACAAGTTCCGTTATCCCCTGCTGAAGTCGTATATGAACTAAATAAAGCACTCCCTGAGAATGTTTTGGTAGTTGATGAATCCGTGACCTCCGGAAGGTTCACACATAGTTATTTGGAATTGAATCAACCTGGCAGTCTTATCGCGCTAAAGGGCGGCGGTCTTGGATACGGTATGCCGGCTTCTCTTGGTGCTCAGTTAGGACGTCCTGATCAAAGGGTAGTTAATGTGATTGGGGATGGCTCTTCACTTTACTATATCCAATCTTTATGGAATGCCGCCAAGCATAACCTACCAGTTGTTTTTGTGATTATGAATAATCAAAGCTACATGATTCTTAAAGGTGGAATTCTGAATATCGACGGAGACTCCGCCAAACAAAACGTTTTTCCTGGAATGGATTTAAATGAACCTGTAGTGGATTTTGTTAGTGTGGCAAAGGGATTTGGAATCGATTCGATAAGAATTGAAAAACCTGAAGAACTCCAACCAGCTTTTGAGAAAGCGTTTAATGAGAAAAAACCAATTTTGCTGGATGTTTTAATAGATTCAACGATAAGAGTTTTTCTTACGTAATTTGTTAGGAGTTTGAGGGGGGGGGGGCAAGTCCCTCACAGGTCATCATTTAAACAAGGCTCAAATCTTTTTGTATCAAAGGTTTGGGCTTGTTTGTTTTCTGATTATCCATTTTACTTCCTGTCATTCCATGACACTGTTATCCATTAATTAATTCCCTCATTATATTCATAATCTTTACTTCATGATAAACTGGAATGATCCTAATCAAAGTCCGAATGTATTTTGAAGATGTGGTGTGATTGTCATGTTAAATACCGACGCAATGAGGAACATCAGCAAAGATAACCCTACAATGGACAATCCCATAGAAACTAGATACTTTCTCAAAGTATTCATACGTTCGCTTATCTTATATGAACAGAAGCCAATTGTTGCACCCATTGTATTTACAATAATATCGTTTATATCAAAGATTCCTAAATAAGTTACCATTTGAACAATTTCCATACATAGAATAAAAAACACAAACAAGCTAATAAACTTAAAGTATGTTTTAAAATGATTTTTGGAAACCATCGGTACAAGTATTCCAAACGGAACAAATGCTAATAGGTTGCCAAGAGCAAAGATCCATAGTTTTATAATATCTATTGAAAAATGTTTAGGCAGCCACAAAGGAATCGAATCAGGTATGAACGAATACCGATATTCGCGGATTACTGCGAGTTGCGGACGGCCAAATCCGAAAAACATAAAGTATACCAATACGGATATATAAACGCCCAAGAATATAAATAGAAACATCTTTTTATTTTTTTCTAGTTGCATCAACTTAAAAACCACTTCCTTAGTGCACAAATTCAAATTTATCGAGATGCATTATGAAGATAAATGACTTACATTATATTTTGAAACAACTTATATGTAGATAATCATAAATGTTGATCTTCCGAAATCCGGGATTTTAAATGAAGCACGGAAAATCCTATACTTCATTTCACAATACTGTTTTAGAAGAAGTTGCTAAAGAATTAAGAAGATAGACTTAAAATCCAGTAGTACTAAATTACGGGGTTTTTCCTTTAAACTATAATGTTTAGGAGGAAAATATGCAAGTTTTACAGGAAAAGCAAATAAATACATATACATATATGAAATGGTAACGGTAGTTTCCTTGAATAAGCATGTTCCCATTTAGGAATAAATATGCTGTAATAGTGATAGAATAATAGTTCATCCTGTTCTAAGAGTCGAAGAAGTGAGGAATTGATAGTGAAAAAATTTAAAAAGTTTTATTTAGAGATTACAAGTGTGTGTAATCTTGCATGCAGCTTTTGTCCGCCAACAGAACGACAGAAGCAGTTCATTTCTGTGGAGGATTTTTCTAAGAGATTAGACCAAATTAAACCGCACACAGACTATATTTATTTACATGTAAAAGGGGAGCCGCTGCTCCATCCTAAAATAGACCAATTGTTAGACTTAAGTCATGAAAAAGGGTTTAAAGTCAATATTACAACCAATGGAACATTAATTAATAAAAAGAGGGAAAAATTATTAAATAAGCCTGCACTAAGACAAATGAATTTCTCACTCCATAGCTTTGATGGCCATATTGGTTCTAAAGATAAGGAAGGGTATGTGAGAAGCATCCTTTCTTTTATTAAAGAAGCAACGAGCCAATCAGAAATGATTGTTTCCCTGAGATTATGGAACCTTACACAAGACAATGCGACGAATATAGAAAGACAACGAAACAGAGAATTACTAGAAATTATTGAGAAAGAATTTGATTTAGACTACAAAATTGAAGAGAAGGTCGTACCAGGAAGCGGCGTGAAAATTGCGGAACGCATCTTCATTAATCAAGATTACGAGTTCCAGTGGCCTGCGTTACATGAAGAAGAGGATGATGGGAAGGGCTTCTGTTATGGCCTGCGAAATCAAGCAGGGATTTTAGCAAATGGAACGGTTATCCCTTGTTGTCTGGATGGTGAGGGAGTTATTAACCTTGGAAATATTAATGATCATTCATTTTCTGATATTATCGAGATGGACAGAGCCAAAAATCTTGTAGATGGTTTTTCACGAAGAGTGGCAGTGGAGGAACTATGCAGAAAATGTGGATATCGTAAAAGGTTTGGAAAATAGAGAGGTAAATAGCTTGGATTGAGTAAGTAAGATAGAGTCATTCCAACTCATTACCTCATTTAGATATAACGCGGTGAACCTTATCACAAGTGATGGTAAACAAGAAAATAGAATTTAAATAAGTATATTTATGAAGACAAGTTCAAAAAAGCTTGTCTTTTTTTATAAACAATGAAAAAAACTGTACTATTTTTCTGCCCAAACACTTTTTTTAGTTGCATTAGGTGCATAGAGACTTGCCCCCATTCTTTTTGAAGCACTTGTAGGAGCATTAATTCCAATAATAATAGCAATGATTTTAGGGAATATTGATTCTGATATGAGAAAGTTCCTTGGAAGCAGTAAATTATTATTAATTCCATTCTTCTCATTCCCATTAGGTGCAGGAATGAATCTTTCCACTAGTTGGTTTAGCAACAGGGTCAACAGCTAGAGATGCTGTATCTACACCAGCTGTTGTTACCGCAGCATAATAAAAAGTAACTTGGTTGGATGTCTAACCCATTACGGTTCCGGTCCTGCTCTTATATTCTTTAGTTCAAGCTATGTTTCGCAAGACAACTGGTAGTTAATCGGATTTGGCGTCTCAGTCATTCATATTATTATTTGGAGTGTTGATGGAGGACTCTTGTGGAAAGTACTTGGTTTATGGTAAAAAATAAACTAAAATAAATTTTTATATTGGTTCAAAAAGGAGATTTTTATGTCAAATATAGGTTTTCGTGTTTTTGAAGACATTGAAAGACCATCAACGGAGTTAATTCAAGGTTTTGCAGGTATGCAAGCTGCCACCGTTGGGGATTGTATGAATAAAATGGCTGCAATTGACTCATCTATTCAAAGAGTCAATAAACAAAATTTACTTGGACCAGCCTATACTGTTAAAGTGCCAAGTGGGGATAATCTATTAATCTTTCTTGCTATTGAAAAAGCACAGCCGGGCGATATCCTTGTCATTGATGGAGAAGGATGTATGGACCGAGCACTAGTAGGAGAAGTTCTGTCGAAATGGGCACAATCAAAAAAATTAGGTGGTTTCCTAATTGATGGTTGTATTAGGGATTACGAAATATTAAGTCAAATGAAATTACCTATTTTTGCGAAAGGACGAACACCGAATGGTCCTTATAGAAATGGTCCAGGAGAGATAAATGTTCCTGTTAGTATTGGGGGAAAGGTTGTTTGTCCTGGAGATATCATCTTAGGAGATGGTGATGGCGTTATCGTTATAAAGCCTGAAGAGGCAAAAGAATTACAACAAAAAGTGTTGGAACTCCAGAATAGAGAAGAAGCTATCTTAGAAAAAATAGAAAAAGGAAAAGGGCTAGATTTAAATTGGGTTTATGAAAAATTAAATCAAGAGCATTGTGAATTCATTAAAAAGTAATTCATAAAGAGATTGCGGGTTATTGCTATCTGACACATTTCGGAGAGATCATCCACAAATGGACAGGACAATAGTATTTAGCACGCTAATTAATACAGTGATAAAACGATAATATTAAACAGTCCGACCCCGATTTCGTTAAAGTACACTTTTGCGATTTCGAGGTCTTTTTCCTGCTGAACCCTTGTCAATCCAGTGTTCTTTCAATTTTCTTTTTTAGCAAGGCTTTATTTTAACTCCAACAGTGGAATGCTGGTTGATGAGATGGATTTTAGCGGAAGAGTATTTTAGTTGTACAGAGATTAAAAAGTTAAAATAAACATTTACGATTCGTTTGATAAAAAGTGCTTAAGCATGGTATAAGTGTAAAGGAAGCAGAGACATTTTGCTTTTTAATTTTGGGACAAGGGGTTAGCCTGGTATCCCATTATGAGAGGATTTGAGTTTGAATATGGTAGATAATTTTTGGCGTGATTTACCACGACCTTTTTTTATACTGGCACCAATGGAAGACGTTACGGATGTTGTTTTTCGTCATGTAGTGAGTGAAGCAGCTAGACCAGATGTGTTTTTTACAGAGTTTACAAACTCGGAAAGCTATTGTCACCCAGAGGGGATCCGTAGTGTGCGTGGGCGTTTGACTTTTACAGAGGATGAACAACCAATTGTAGCCCATATATGGGGCGATAAGCCTGAAAATTTTCGACAAATGAGTATTGGTATGGCGGAACTTGGATTTAAGGGAATAGATATCAATATGGGCTGTCCTGTACCTAATGTGACACAGCATGGGAAGGGAAGCGGTCTTATCCGTCGTCCGGAAGTTGCAGCGGATTTAATACAAGCAGCAAAAGCGGGAGGATTGCCCGTAAGTGTAAAGACAAGGCTTGGTTACACGGAGGTAGACGAATGGCGCGACTGGCTGACACACATATTGAAACAAGACATTGTTAATCTTTCCATTCATCTGCGTACAAGAAAGGAAATGAGCAAAGTAGATGCTCATTGGGAACTAATCCCGGAGATTAAGAAACTTCGTGATGAGGTGGCACCAGATACACTTTTGACAATCAATGGGGATATCCCTGACCGTCAGACTGGCTTAAAGCTTGCTCAACAATACGATATTGATGGGGTTATGATTGGACGTGGTATTTTCAATAATCCATTTGCCTTTGAAAAAGAGCCAAAAGATCATAGTAGTAAGGAATTACTTGATCTCTTAAGGTTGCATCTGGATCTCCATGATAAATATTCAGAATTAGAGCTGCGTTCGTTCAAGGCTCTGCATCGCTTTTTTAAGATTTATGTCAAAGGATTCCGAGGGGCGAGTGAATTAAGAAATCAATTAATGAACACAGCGTCAACAGATGAAGTGCATGCATTGCTCGATAACTTTGAGTCAAAGAATCTTACTGGAATGGGAGAAAAGTAGAAGTGTCCCAATTCAAGAAGAAAGAGAAGTAAGACGTTCAACTGGTGTGTCTCCAAAAAGTTAGAGTTTATACGTAATTGGCTGGTGTGAAGGCGGTATTGAACCGGACTCATGCTCGCCAATTTTTGCTTTATGCGTTTGTTAGTATAGTAATCTATATTAGGTTATGAATTTACAAATTAAAAGTACGCAAATGGGAAAAATCATTATTTCTCCATTTTCTTGTTTTGATTTATAAACAGAATTCCTTCACTTTTAACCTAGCATTTTTCAAATTTGTTCACTGTTTCTATTGGTATGACTGAGACGTTCGCTGACAATTTTGAGATTTGATGTCTTGTTTCATTAATAGCGTTGCATTGGTATGTCGTAAGCCAGGAATAGATCTTTTCTTTACTTTTGATTAATGGAATTAGGTTTTTATAGAGAACTGTGATGAAATTTGCTACTACTTTGGTTATATTAAATGTTGTATATCATTAAAGGATGAGGGAATATAATGTCAACTAAAACAAAATCGTCAAAGAAACTTGCCAGATATTCACTAATTATTATGGGGGTAGGTTATATTGTAACCCCACCATTTGAAGGTTTATGGTGGGGGAGTTTATTACACGGAGGTTTTGAAGCTGGGCTTGTTGGTGGATTAGCCGATTGGTTTGCAGTTACTGCACTATTTCGCCATCCGCTTGGATTACCAATCCCCCATACAGCTTTACTGCCTAATAATCGTAAGAGAATGTCAAATGCACTTGTTTCAGTAGTAAAAAATGAATGGCTTTCTAAGGAAAGCATCCAAGAAAAAGTAAAACACATTCCTTTTACAGAAAAGCTAATCGCCATCATAGCTGAACAGATGCAAACAGATTCTTTTAGAAACGGTCTTATTCAATTGATTAAGAAACTGATTCGTTACATAGACGTTGAAAAGCTTACACCTTTCATTAAAAAACAAATAACCTCAACGCTCGCTAACGTTGAAATGAGAAAATTTCTTCAAGTCATAAGCTCACAGCTAATTAATGAACAGGTTGATAAGAAAGCTCTGGATCATATTTTGAAAAAAGCTGAGGATTGGTTAAGAAAAGAACAGACTAGTCACCGGTTAGGATCTGTTTCTATGAATATCATCAACAAGATTGAGGCAGATGGAATGCTGCAGTTTGTTCTTAAGTCTATTCAAAGTTTACTGAATGAGGAAAAACTCGGCAATATTGTGCAAAACCTATTACTAAGTGTGGTCAATAGTTTGAAACACGAGGGTGAAGCGAATCGAGAAGCTTTACTCTTATATATTCGGAAAGAGTTACAAGGTATAAGTGATAACCGCGAACTAGTAGAAAGCGTTGAGAAATGGAAAAATCAACTGCTGGCGAAATGGGAGCCTGATCAAGCAATAACGAAAAGTCTGCAACGAATTCAAGAAAAGGCATTGGTTTTCGTAGAAGATAAAGATTTTATGGATAGTTATCTTATTCCGTTGATGAACCGCATACTAGACAGTATCCAAGAGAATAACATCAACATTGATCATTGGATACAAAAGCAAATAGCCGTGCTGGTTGAAAATAATCATTCACAAATTGGCAATCTTGTACAAGAGAATTTAGACAAGTTAGACAATGAAACACTTGTTGAAATGATAGAAAATAATATAGGAAAAGATCTACAATGGATTCGTGTTAACGGAGCAGTTTGTGGGTTTGTAATAGGGATCTTCCTAACAGGTGTACAAGCTCTGTTTAGGATCCTTTAGTACGAATCAAGTTTACGGATTGGTTTCTCCAAATTTATTCTTATCTAAAAAGAAAAGTGAGCTTACATGTCTCTTCATGACAACGCAAGCTCACTTTTTATATTTCTTATTCTTTATTCATTAAGCTATGTTTTTTACCATAAACAAAATAGATGAGTAATCCAAAGACAAACCAAATACCGCATGCAATCCATGTATAGGCAGAGAGCTGAGTAATTAAAAATAAACATAATAGGAACGATACAATCGGTAAGAGTGGAAAGAGTGGTACTTTAAAACCGCCCGATGGTATGCTCTTGTTTTTTCTTAAGTAAATCACTCCGAGTGAAACGATTGTAAATGCAAGTAATGTTCCCATATTGACTAATTCCGCTAGTTTAGACAACGGTACGAAGCCGGCACAAAAAGCTACAAGTGTTGCAAATATCCACGTATTTTTAACGGGTGTTTTATACTTTTTACTAAGCTCACACATAATTTTCGGCAGCAAACCATCACGGCCAAACGCATAAAGAAGTCTTGTCCCACCATAGCACATAACAAGTATAACGGTCATCATCCCAACAACAGCACCAAGTGAAATAATACCAGCGATCCAATCTTGGTGAACCAGCTGCATAACGAAGCTAACGGGGTCACTTACATTTAGTTGTGTATATGAAACCATCCCAGTCAAAACAAGTGAAACAGTTACGTAAAGAATTGTACAAATAAATAACGATCCGATAATTCCAATTGGCATATTACGCTGTGGACTCTTTACCTCTTCAGCCGCTGATGAAACAGCGTCGAACCCAAGATAGGCAAAGAAAACTAGGGCTGCCCCATTCATAACACCAGTCATTCCGAATGGCATAAATGGTTGCCAATTAGCAGGCTCAACATAAAAAACACCTACTCCAATAAATAAAAGAATAACGAAGACCTTAATAAATACCATGATTGCATTAAATCTCGTAGATTCTTTTATTCCTAATGTTAATAAAAAAGCAGTGGCAAATATAATAGCTATAGCCGGTACATTTATATATGTTCCATCTGCTGGATTAAAAGAGCCAGAGATGGCCTTTGGAATGGTAATATTAAATCCTTCTAACAAAGCACTTAAATAAGCAGACCAACCAGTTGCAACCGCCGCAACGGCTAAGCCATATTCTAACAGCAAAGCCCACCCAACTAACCAAGCAATCAATTCTCCAAACACAATGTATCCATACGTATATGCACTACCTGTTACTGGTACGGCTGAAGAAAATTCTGAATAACACATACCTGCCAATGCACAGACAATAGCAGCAATAATAAATGAAAAAATTATCGCTGGTCCAGCATGCTCCGCAGCGACTGTCCCAGGAAGAATGAATATACCTGTTCCGACAATGGCGCCTACCCCAAGCAGCACTAAATCAAATGCTCCTAAAGTTTGCTTTAGCTGGATATTTCCATTTTTCTTCAGCAATTCGCCAATATTTTTTCTCCTAAATAATACATTTTTCACAATCAACCCTCATTCTTTCTTTTCACAAATATGTGAAAATTTTATACGTTTATGTTTGAAACGTCAAATGTTTTTGTCGAATTAATGATTATTTTGTCGAATAATGACTTTTTAAATTGAAATGAGAATTAAAAAAATAGGTGATATGAATTGGTACATAGTTATCCTAAACAGAGTTATTCTAAGGAATACCTTTTTTGCCCATTTATTATTTTCTTGAAAAGTATTTATATATTGAAATTCAGCAATGCTATGGAATGGCTTAACCTGCAGTCTTTCGTTTAACGTGACAAAGAATTAAAGCAGGTGTACGCTTAATAATGCATCCATTCCTTATAATGCGAATGACATAAGGAGTGGAATAAGCATCATCCTACTACTTTTGTTAAAAAGACGATGTCACAAAATGGGAGGTATTAGTAGATGGGGTTTATATAAAGGGTCATTTATTCGCAAGGCTCAGGGGAAAATGGAAATTTTGACTAGGGTCAATTTTTAATATGTATCATTAATTATGTAATTAAGGGAATCATAAATGAAAATGGTATTTAAATAGAAGAAGGATATTTTTAAGGAAACTACATAGCTTTACAACTAGAGCAAGGGTGTGAGAACGTGTCAGAAACAGATTTGTCAAAATACGAGAAGAAAATAATCATTCGCAACATACGAATCGAAGACATTGATGAAATTATAAAGTTAGGGAAAGTTTGCTTCCCTAACATGGATCCATGGAAGAGGGAGCAATTGGTAAGTCACATTCGAATTTTCCCCGAGGGTCAATTTTGCGTCGAATATGAGGATAAGATTGTAGGTTCCTGTTCAAGTCTAATCGTCAATTTTGAAGAATATGATGACCAGCACACATGGGACGTTATCACAGACAACGGTTATATTACGAATCACGACCCTGATGGGAACAATTTATACGGAATTGAAGTAATGGTCGATCCAGAATACCGGCGTATGAAACTAGGAGCCCGTCTTTACGAGGCGCGCAAGGAACTCGCTGTTCGATTAAATCTTCAAAGTATCATTATCGGGGGACGAATTCCAAATTACCACAAATACAAGAATGACATGACGGCTCGTGAATATGTTGCAGCAGTTGAAAAGCACAGTATTTATGATCCAGTTTTGTCCTTTCAGCTTCTGCAGGGGTTTACGATTAAACGTATCAACACAAGCTATCTGCCAGATGACAAAGCATCTGCTTCTATGGCTACCTTGATGGAATGGAACAACGTCGATTATCGTCCCAAGAATAAGCGAATTTATCGCACATCGTTCCCGGTTAGAATCTGTGCGGTTCAGTACATGATGAAAAAAATTGAGTCGTTTCAGGATTTTAATCGTCAAATTGAGTATTATGTCGACGTCGCGGCTGATTTCGGATCGGATTTTGTTGTATTTCCAGAAATATTCACAACCCAATTATTATCATTTCTCGAAGAAAAACGACCAGATCAGGCAGTTCGACGACTGGCAACCTATACAAATGAATATATCGATTTGTTTACGGCACTCGCAGTACGATATAACATAAACATTGTTGGTGGGTCACATTTTGTTGAAGAGAATGGGGATGTCTACAATGTCGGTTTCCTATTCCGTCGCGATGGCACGATAGAAAAACAGTCTAAACTTCACATAACACCAAATGAGAAAAAGTGGTGGGGTATTTCAGAAGGAAACGACATTCATGTGTTTGACACGGATTGCGGAAAGATTGCTATCCAAGTTTCTTACGACATCGAGTTCCCAGAGCTCGCAAGGATTGCTGTTGATAAGGGTGCGAATATTATTTTTGTCCCTTTTTGTACAGAGGATCGTCAGGGGTATCTCCGTGTTCGCTACTGTGCTCAGGCACGTGCGATTGAGAACCAAGTATATACTTGTATTGCTGGAACCGTGGGCAACTTAACACATGTTGAGAATGTGGATATTCAGTACGCCCAATCTGGAATTTTTTCACCTTCCGATTTTGAGTTTGCAAGGGATGGAATTGTAGGAGAATGTGATGCTAACATTGATACCGTCGTTGTTGGTGACGTTGACCTTGAAAAGCTGAGACGTTCTCGAAATTCTGGTTCGCTGCGCCAATTACGCGATCGACGACGTGATTTGTATCGAATTGAATGGAATAGAATAGATTAAGTTGTTTGTGACTTTGGGTGTCAAGCACCAGGATATGGTGATTGGCACCCTTTTTGATTTCTTTCTGTCAGTAAATAGGTAAGGAAATGATTCGAGGAATGGATCATTTACCTAAAAATGAATGTTTTAGTTGTATTGTTAATGTTCTAGAAGTGATGGTCATACATATTGCGAAAAAAGCACGCTTTGCCTAGGACTTTCAAGGACGAGTGAAGAACGGTACAGTGAAATAGGAGCAACCAAATAGCATTTCTCCTTATTTTGAATTATCGACAGCTTCGACTGTTTAATCATGAAGCTTGTTACATGTTAATTGAGACAGGGGGTAAACGAGCATTTTGAAAAGATGATTCGGGGAACTTCGTCAATGTTGCAATGGGTGACTGGCTATATACTAAAAAGGTTCTACTATTCCTACAGAAGAAAAGCTCCCAAAGCTATGCTTTAGGAGCGGTATTACTTGATTATTTATAAACAGTTACTTTGACTGTTTTTACGCCCCAATTAAGGGCTTTTTGTTTAGAAGCAATGAATACGTCAATTTTATTTCCTTTAATGGCTCCGCCTTTATCAGCAGCAACAGCCTGGCCATAACCCTCCACATGAACCTTTGTGCCAAGTGGAATGACTTTTGGATCGACGGCAATGGCTTTAACAGTAGGGTTTTTCTTTAAGTTTAATCCAGTTGCTGTTATACCGCTACAGCCTTTACAATTTGCCGTATATGCTGTAGCTTTTACCTTAATTGTTTTATGGACAGCTTTCTTTGTACTAGATGCTTTTTTAGCTGTTGTTTTCTTTACCTTTAACACTTGCTTTGGTCTAATTGTATTGCTTTTTAGGTTATTCCAACTTTTAAGCTGACTAACTGTAATTTTATATTTTTTAGCGATTTTCCACAATGAATCGCCTGATTTTACCTGGTATGTACTCGCAGCCGATGAAACTCCGGAAAAACTAAATACTAAAAGTGTTGCCGTTATAATGGACATTAGTATTTTTTTCAATTGAATAAGTCCTCCTTTGTTCTTTAATGTAGACTTAGAATAACAGAAAAATATGACAGGGCCGTTGCAATATATTGGTAATGCCATTACGAAATGATGTCGGAATGTGGCTTCTGTTACAAAAATTTCAGCTAACTTGAAACTAATCTCTAAATCTTGGACATGCTGATACTTAAACTAAAAAGGACAGACTCTCCAAAGGGAGAAGTCTGTCCAAAATCAAAAAATTCATCCATCAACTCTTTAGACTAGTTGCATAAGACTAGGGTTACTGAAAATCCTTCACTTTTTTATATTTTCTTCAAGTTTTTGCACCAGAACCATTTTAATGGTGTGTAAAGCGGAGAACAATCAACAATACATGTAGTAGCTCTCTTCCTTACACATGAAGGTTAGCTACGTCAGTAACACTTCTATTCCAAATCTTCTTTCCATCCATAATCGTTAGTTCTACCTTTGTTTGTAGTATTTCCTCTTTTGAGACTGTAAATAAGTTTCGGTCAAGCACGATAATGTCAGCTAATTTACCGCTTTCAATCGTGCCTAGCTCATGCTCGCGAAACACACTGTAGGCAGAACCAAGTGTATATGCTTTTAAAGCTTCTGCTAGCGTTACTCTTTCTTGTTCGTTCCATGTATCTATTAATGTACTATCTTTACGTGTTGCAGCATGATAGATTTCTAACATCGGTTCTAATGGAACAATCGGATAATCACTACTATATGAAACGACAGCACCTGAGCGTACAAGTTTTGCATTCGGATAAATATACGGATATTTTTCAGCACTAACACGTGTTGTATGGCTTTCCCTTGGCATCAATGCTATATGATAGGGCTGAATCGATGGCATGACTCCTAATTGTGCAAAACGAGGAATATCTTCTGGTGCAATTACTTCAATATGTTCTAATGCATGACGAGCATCTCTTTTGCCATTTACACTTTGAGCTTTTTCATATAAATCTAATCCTAGACGAACTGCTCCATCGCCAATAGAATGAAAACGAATTTGGAATCCTTCTTTATCTGCTTCTAGTACCCATTTTTCTAGTTCTTCAACAGAATAGGCCACTTCCCCCACTGAATGGATCAAGCATAAAAGCTGTGTGACCAGTAACGACTCCGTCAATGAATTGCTTTAAACCGGCTAATTTCAACTTACCTGAATTATATTGTTCTCTTAGCTTTTTAGCTGTTTCAATATCCCCATTCAATGGCGGATATACATGAAAGCGAGTTGTTAACAATCCTGCTTCATCAAATTCTTTATAAATAGCATAAGCTTCTAGTTTTTCATGTGCACGGCTCGCGTATAAATCGTTGACGGAAGTAATACCAAGTTGAGCAGCTTTGTCCAAAAACTGAGCGACCATACGAGAGAATGTTTCTTTTGGAAAATCATAGGCAAAATCAGTGACTAATGAAATCGCCGTTTCTATAAGAATTCCTGTGGGCTCTCCATTATCATCTTTATAAATGATCCCATATGCCGGATTTTCAGTATTCCTTGTAATTCCAGCCATTTCAAGTGCTTTTGAATTCACCCAACCATAATGCCCTTCTGCATGTAGCAAAACAGCTGGACGATCCGGTAAAACGGCATCTAATAGATAACAAGTCGGGAATTCTTTATCCCCCCAGGCGGTATGATCCCAGCCTGTCCCGATAATCCATTCTTGATTGTTCTGTTCTTCGCTATATACTTTTACTTTTGCCACAGCTTCATCAGCAGACTGCACATCTGTTAGTGATACGCAGTAATGGCTGAACAGACTTCCTAACATAATATGCAGATGAGCATCATGAAAACCAGCCATTACCAATTGATCCCCAACATCTATTACTTCAGTTTTATCGCCTTGGAATACCAATATATCTTCTTTTTTACCAACTTCTAAAATTCGGTTTCCTTTAATTGCTATTGCTAACGATTCAGGCTGTTCGCTTAATCCTGTAAACACGCTATTACTTTTGATTATTATATCTGCGTTTGTCATAATCATTTCTCCTTTTTTAAATATGTTCACCTGATAAATTCATTTCTGGTGGTGATTTCCTTAGTCCTTTTGTTAAAAAAAGTAAGTATACAAACCCAAGTGTAAACCAAATTCCTCCAAGTACTTTTGAGTGAATATCTAAGTTCACAAGTAGCCATATATCAAGAATGGATCCAATAAGTGGGATGATTAAATATAGAACGGCTCCTTTAAAAGATCGTTGTTTGTTCTTGATAAAATAATAAGAAATGACAGAGAGGTTAACACAAGTGAAGGCAAGAAATGCTCCGAAGTTTATAAACGAAGCAACTAATGTCAAACTTAAAACCAATGCAAGTAGCGAAAATCCACTAATTAAAAGAATGTTATTAACAGGAGTGTTATATTTTTTATGAAGGGCTCCGAAGAACTTCTTCGGTAATTGTCCATCACGCCCCATTGCATAGAGGACACGCGATGCACTTGCTTGAGAAGACATAGCAGATCCAAAGGCAGTGAGCCCGTAAACAGCCAAGAAGAAAGTAACAAATGTTTTTCCGCCAACAAATGTAATAATCTCGCTGGCTGCCGCATCCGCATTAGTGAACGTATCATATGAAGGCCAGACATTATGTGCAAAATATGATACGGCTATAAATAGAATGCCACCCGTAAACATAATGATATAGACTGCGCGAGGAATGTTTTTTTCAGGTTGAACCGTTTCTTCAGCAAACGTTGTAGCAGAATCAAATCCAAGAAATGAGAAACAAAGAAGAGCTGCCCCTGCGACGATGAAAGAGAAGGGCTCGTTCGTATTATAAAAAGACTCAAAGCTCCAAAGTGTCCCCGTTCCTGCACCACCAGTAATTTCACGAATAGATAATCCAATAAATATCGCAATAAAAAGCAAAGAGAAAATGGTAAGCAGAGCATTGGTTTTTGTCGCCATTTTCACGCCCAATACATTAATCACCGTTCAATAGTAGACCTAATACCCAAACGTATGCCGGTACAGCTGGAAAGGCTGCGGAGAAGAAGATACTAAATAACAAGTAATTAACCATTGGGATGAATAAATAATCCATTAAAATCGACCAACCTACTAGAAAACCAGCATAAGAATTGATTGATTTTTGTGTGTATGCATACGCTGAACCTGCCGAAGGAATCACTTTTGCCATCTGTCCATAACTGTATGCGGTAAAGAGTATCACAATTAAGGCGAGTAAGTAGGAGCCTGGGACCATACCATGAGATATTTCTGCAGCGATTCCATATGTACTAAACACAGTAGCCAATGCCATAAAAGAAAAACCAAATAGAACAACAGGAATAAGAGTTAATGACCTTTTCATTTCTTTCGAATCTGACATATAAAGCCCCCTTTATTTTCTGATTTAGCTAATATACATAAAATAAAGCAAAAAACATGCCAAATTAAGGCGGATTGTAACGTTTTTCTTTTGTAATAACAAATAAATTGAAGATAAAGGGGAAAATGAGGAGGGGAGATGTATATTTTAAATAAGAATTACATTTTGTGATTATTCAATATTGCATACTCTATTCAAAAGTGAATAAAAAATCGACCTATCTAAAGTCATCTACTTTAAAACAGTGTTTTTTATGAAAAGGCTCTGAAATTCAATTTCTCATAGATTCGAATACTTATGGGTAACTTATGATTATAAACCAAAAAGAAGCAGAACCTCGTTAAGGTCTGCTTTTTCTTCATTTCATAAGCTTGCATTCAATGAAATACTATGAATTATTTTGGCGCGATTTGTCTTGTTTTTCTTCCTTTATCTTTAAGGATACTAAACTAGCAAAGTCATGAATGATAGTGGCTGCTAATAGTGATGTGATTTGTGTTGGATCGTAGGGGGGGAGAACCTCCACCAGATCGAACCCGATAAAATTAAATCCATGTAGAGAACGAATCATCTGAAGGGTTTCAAAGCTACTTGGACCGCCAACCTCTAGGGTGCCTGTACCAGGGGCATATGATGGATCCACAAAATCAATATCGAAGCTTAAGAAACATGGCGTATCTCCGATGATATTCTTAACCTGCTTTAGGACATCCTCGATTCCTCTATCTTTTAATTCAGCAGTAGTAATCACCTTATAGCCTAAATCTGTGCTAGCATCTATATCTCCGGGATGATTAAGCGTACCTCTAATTCCAATTTGGAACACTTTATCCGTTTGAAGTAGCCCTTCCTCATAAGCGCGGATAAAAGGGGAACCATGCCAATACTTCTCATCATAATAGGTATCCCAGGTATCTGTATGTGAATCAAAATGGAGTAGTGCGACCGGTCCATATATTTTTGCGGCGGCACGTAGGTTTGCCAATGTTACTGAGTGGTCTCCACCAATACCTATTGGAATGATTCCTTGTTTCATCAAGTCTGTCATTGCACTTTCAATTAACTCATAGCTTCGGTGGATATTATGAGGGATGACTGAAACATCCCCAATATCAATCGCATTACAGTCATCAAACGGGTATACCTTGTGAATTGGATGGTAAGGAAATAGAGTCATAGATGCCTGACGGATTGCCTGTGGGGCAAACCTTGCTCCTACCCTGAATGATGCAGCTGTATCAAAAGGCAAACCTACCACGGCTAATTTAGCATTTTCTCTTGAGGCAGGTAATCGCATAAATGAGCCGGTCGTACAGAACTCTGGTTTTACGTCAGGGGATAGTGGATATTTCATTTTGTATTCCTCCAATTTTTTTAGTCTCTCTTTGTTAAAGTTATGCAAATATCATGCCAACTCCGAGTTCTCTATTAAAAAGATCTTTGGTGTACTCTAAATCTAGATATGATTTAGAATATTTATGAAGAAAAGAATAATTTATGCAGAACTGAATGGATTATACGAAATCGATTCATCTCCTAATCTAGTTTATAACTCCAATTTTCTATCTAATATTGCGTCATTTAAAAGTTTTTTTGGCATTTTTTATCAAATGTCGGAGTGTGGCACAAGATATGCATTTTGATATTATGAAGACCTTAGAAATTTGAAAAAGAAGGGAGGATTCTTAATTTCAGCTAATTTGATGGGTTAACTATAAAAGGAAAGCGCAAAAAAGGGGGAATGATAGGTGGAAGATGGTGCTAAATTGAAAAGATCACTAAAATTATGGCAAATCGTTATGATGGGGCTAGCTTATATGACGCCCATGGTCGTATTTGACACATTTGGTATTGTCTCTGAAATTACGGAAGGTCATGTCCCAACTGCCTATATTATTGCATTGGTGGGTATGCTATTTACAGCTGCAAGCTATGGAAAGCTTGTAAAGATCTTCCCTACAGCAGGTTCTGCCTATACTTATACGCAAAAGGCGATTAACCGACATTTAGGGTTTTTGGTAGGATGGTCCTCATTGTTAGATTATCTCTTTTTGCCAATGGTAAATGCATTGTTGACTAAAATCTACCTTACAGCACTATTTCCAGAAGTTCCAACATGGGTATGGGTGTTTTTATTTGTAGGAATTGTTACGATTCTCAATCTTCGGAGCGTTAATCTACTTGCTAATTTTAATGCCCTTTTTGTTTTCATTCAGGTTGCCATCATGGTAGTTTTTGTAATCCTTGTTGTAAAGGGTTTGCATAATGGTGAAGGTGCAGGAGAAGTGTTTACAATGCAGCCTTTCTTTACAGATGGAATGAACTATTCAGTTTTAATTACCGGGGCTACTATTCTTTGTTTTTCTTTCTTAGGGTTTGATGCAGTAACGACACTGGCAGAAGAAACACCAAATCCGAAAAAAACGATTCCGAAAGCGATCTTTCTTACTGCCCTTTGGGGGGGAATTATTTTCATCACTGCTTCATTCTTTATTCAGCTCTTTTTTCCGGATATGTCTCGGTTTAAGGAGCCAGAGGCTGCTTTACCAGAAATCGCTCTTTATGTAGGAGGGAAGCTGTTTCAATCGATTTTTCTTTGTACAACTTTCGTCAATACGTTAGCATCAGGGCTAGCATCACATGCCAGTGTCTCACGTCTTTTATATGTTATGGGCCGTGATAAAGTGTTTCCGGAAAAATGGTTCGGATATATTCATCCTAAGTGGAAAACACCAGCTATTAACGTTGTCATAGTTGGGGTTATTTCATTATCAGCCTGTTTCTTTGATTTAGTCACGGCAGCATCACTAATTAACTTTGGTGCATTAATGGCCTTTACTTTTGTAAATCTGTCAGTGATTAATCATTTTGTTTTACGGGAAAAGAAGCATCGAACTATAAAGGGGTTCTTCAAATACTTAATTATGCCTTTAATCGGCGCTTTATCAATTGCTATTCTCTGGATTAACCTCGAGACTAGCTCACTAGTAATGGGGTTAGCCTGGTTCATCATTGGTTTTGGTTATCTCTTATATATTACAAAGGCATTCCGGAAAGCTCCACCTCAATATCAGGTTGAAGAAATTCAGGCATAAAGGAAAAAACGCATTCTATTAGGATGCGTTTTTTTGATTGTCGTTTATTTCATCATTCGATTTTGACATTATGCAAATTTGAATGACTTATGAATTTATACATATATTTGGCTGAATGCAGGGCTGATATACCAACGAGTAATATGATGTTAAAGCTGGCACGAAAATTGCTTTATATATTTATAAGAATAAAAAAATGAGGTGCTAAAATGGCAGGGAAAACTGAGGGAATTGTAAAAAGCCAAAGGGTAAATCAAGAGAGTGAAAAGGATAATTCTTTGCAAGAATTCCAGGATATCTTAAAAGAAGCAATTGGAGTTTTGAACTATCCAGATCAAGTTTTTGATTTTATAAAAACACCAATGCGGTTTTTAGAGGTCAGTATTCCTGTTCAAATGGACAATGGTGAGACAAGGATGTTTCAAGGATATCGGGCTCAGCATAATGATGCAATGGGTCCAACGAAAGGAGGGATTAGGTTCCACCCAGATGTCACTCCAGAAGAAGTGAAGGCTTTGGCGGGGTGGATGAGTTTGAAATGTGGAATAACAGATCTTCCATATGGAGGGGCAAAGGGTGGCATTGTCTGTGATCCTAGAAAGATGAGTTTTCCTGAGATAGAACGATTAAGTAGAGGGTATGTGCGGGCGGTTAGTCAAATAGTGGGGCCGACAAAGGATATTCCTGCACCGGATATGTATACAAATTCTCAAATAATGGCTTGGATGCTAGATGAATACTATCATATCAGGGAATTTGATTCACCTGGCTTTATTACAGGTAAGCCACTCTCATTAGGGGGATCAAAGGGTAGGGAAACAGCTACTTCTAAGGGAGTATTATATACGCTTCAAATGGTTAGTGATTTAAAGAAAATTCCTATTCAAGGGATGCGGGTAATTATTCAGGGATTCGGAAATGTTGGTAGTTATTTAGCGATGTATTTACATGAATTAGGGGCAAAGGTTGTCGGAATAGCGGATGTGCTTGGTGGTTTATATGACCCCGACGGCTTAGATATACCTTACCTTTTGGATAATAGAGACTCGTTTGGAGTTGTTTCGAATAGATTTAAAGATTCTTTATCCAATCAAGAATTATTAGAAAAAGAGTGCGATGTGCTCATTCCTGCTGCTATTAGCGGAGTGGTCAACAAACAAAATGCAAGGCGATTACAATGCAAAATTTTAATTGAAGCAGCAAATGGACCAACTACAAAAGAAGCCATTAAGATTCTCGATGAAAAAGGTATATTACTAGTCCCGGATATTTTGGCGAATTCAGGGGGTGTAATTGTCTCTTATTTTGAATGGTGCCAAAACAACCAAGGATATTATTGGACAGAAGAGCTTGTCGATCAACGATTAAAAGAAAAAATAACAGTCAGCTTTTTGAAGGTCTATCATACTTCTAAAACGTTTTCCGTGAACATGAAAGTAGCCGCCTATATAGAAGGAATCCGTAAAGTAGTAGAAGCATCCCGGCTTCGAGGATGGATCAGGTTCCAATCTTAAACAACTAATTAGGGAATTAATAGGTATTTGAAGAATACTTAAAGAAAGGGATGATGCATATGTATGCTGATGTGATTCTTAGTCCTTGTCATGGTGTCGTGGAAAAGATTTCAATCAATGAAAATTCAAGATTCTACGCATGGAAACCACTATTTCATATTAAGACAGCAGATGGGCGTTTGGAAATCGTTCATACATGTGTCAACGGAGAAGTAGAATCATTAGAAGTTTTGGAAGGGGAACATGTAGTAACCGGAATGGTCCTCGCCTATTTTAAAGAAGATTTATTCGTGATTGGCAGTGATTAATACAGCAAAAAGAAGATGATTCCATTCATCTTCTTTTTGCTGTATTTATTATTTTTTCTAGTAAAAGGAACAATAGGAATTTATTGAATTTTTCTGAAAAAGTATTGTAGAATGTTAACAATACCCATATTAAGAGAAAATAAGGAGGGTTACATATGTTTGCAATCGCTAAAGAAAAGATTAGACCACTCATTACAATAGCTATAGATGAAATAGAAGAAGATCAACATATAGAAATTATGGGCATTAAAGAACCCTTTTTATTCTTGATTAAACAAGAGAAGTTATTTTCATATGTTAATATGAACACTCTTTCACAGGGGATCAAAGAGGGTTCACCATTAACATTAAGAGACTTATTGAATCATTCAAAAACGATTGACAGTATCTGTAAGCTCAATGAGCACATTTCGTTACCTGTTCTCTTTCAAATTATTGGGGAACCATTTGCGATTATCAAAGAGGAAGATGAGAAACCAGCTGGTTATATACGGCGTGAGGATATTCTTGCTGAACTTTTTAAGCAAGAGAATCAGAATATCGATTTGTTAAAAATCATCCTAACCTCGATACCTATGGGGATTTTTGTAATAGATAAGGAAAAGCGGATTATTAATTATAATGATTCGGGCTTGAAGATGATGAAAGCTACGGCAGAGAAAGTTATGAATGTGCAAGCTGAATGTATTTTTAACGGTGAACACATAAACAATGTATTTGAAACAGGCGAAACCATCCTTAATCAGCTGCAAATTAGAGATGAAACGGGTGTCCTCGTGGATTATAGCCCAATCTTTAATTTTGAACAGATTGTTGAGGGCATTGTGATTGTCGTACAGGATTTACCTATGGTCGAAGAAATGGCAATGGAAATTGAGTATATCAAAGATTTAAATAAAGATATGAACGCCATATTATCGAGCATTTATGATGAAATTCTCGTCGTAAACCATAAGGCAGAGCTAATTCGCTTCAGCGACAGCGTAATTCCTGGATTCTGGGATACGGATTTAAAGGAATCGATCGGTAAAAATATCTTGAAGCTGGAGGAACGGGCGTTATTTAGTCCATCTGTCATTAGACTCGTTTTAGAAAAAAAGAAAAGGGTTTCTGTTGTGCAGGAGACTAGAAATGGGCGTAAGATTCTTGCTGTCGGAAATCCAGTTTTCAATGATAAGAATGAAATAGATAGGATTATTGTTGCATCCAGGGATATTACTGAAACAACACGCTTAAAAACAGAGCTAAAAGAAATGAAAAAGATATCGGAGCAGTATAAAAAGGAATTAGATGATTTTAAAAATAAGGATCGATTTACTAAGAAATTGATTTATCGAAGTTCAAAAATGGAACAAATCATAAATCAGGCCAGAAAAATAGCAGACTTTTCTTCGACTGTCCTTCTATATGGGGAATCGGGTGTAGGAAAGGAAGTCATTGCTCAGGCTATTCATCAACTCGGAAGTCGTTCTTCCAAGCCCTTTTTAAAACTAAACTGTGGAGCAATCCCAGAAAACTTATTAGAAAGTGAACTTTTTGGATATACGAAAGGTTCTTTTACAGGTGCTGATAAAAATGGAAAAGAGGGGTATTTTAAGCAAGCAGATAAAGGGGTTTTGTTTTTGGATGAGATTGGTGAGATGCCCTTACATCTTCAAGTAAAACTTTTGAGAGTACTGCAGGAACAAGAGGTTATTCCAGTTGGGAGTACATCACCTATTAAGGTGGACGTTCAAATTATTGCAGCGACAAATAAAAGGCTAGAAAAGATGGTTGAAGCCGGTAGTTTTCGAGAAGACCTTTTCTATCGCTTAAATGTAATTCCCCTCCATATACCTGCATTAAGAGAAAGGGTAGAGGACATTTCAGTACTGGCTTTTCATTTTCTTCAACAACTAAATGATAAATATAATAAGGACTTCAATCTCACTCCAGATGCGATTAATGTTTTAGAATTTTACTCATGGCCGGGGAATGTAAGGGAACTTCAAAATATCATTGAGAGATTGGTCGTGTCATCTGAGGAACAGAACATTACTTCTGAATTCGTGAGTCAATTTCTTTCTTTGGGATATGATGTGAAAAAATCAAAGCCGGTCATTACAAGGGTAATGCCTTTGCAGGAGGCTATGGATCACGTGGAGGAACAGCTCATACTCCTAGCAATGAAGCAATATAAAACAACAACAAAGGCTGCAAAAGCATTAGGAATTAGCCAATCATCTGTTAGCCGTAAGTATCAAAAAATAGTAAATGAAAGAAGTATAAATATAAACAATACGATTTCATCCATCTAATAATAGAGCCGATTCAGTCATTTCTGAATCGGCTTTTTTGATTATTCAATTTTTAATAACTTATTCAAAATTGCATAAAGTCTTTATCGATAAGTAAGAGGATTCCTTTATTACTAGGTTTCTATTAGTTGGCACGCTTCTTGCAATATAGATAAATAAGAACTTTAAAGGAGGATGTTCATATATGGTTGATTTGAAGGTGAAAGCTATTGATTTAAGCATGTACATTAATGGCGAATGGAGAAAATCTCAAAACGAGGAAAGGCGTCCTGTTTATAATCCTGCTACTGGAGAAATTATTACCTTTGCACCTGAAGGAAACATTGGTGATGCCAGGGAAGCGATTGATGCAGCACGTAAGGCATTTGACGATGGTATTTGGTCAGATTTGCTTGCTGCAGAAAGAGCTGCTTATTTATTTAAAATTGCAGACAAGATTGAGGAGTATCAAGAGGAATTAACTAGTCTTGAAACTTTGGATAATGGTAAAACTCTGCGTGAGGCGGGTTACGATGTCGCGGATGCAGCAGCGTGTTTTCGCTACTATGCAGGTCTAATTACGAAACCTGATGGCCAAACGTATCATGTGGCCGATCCGATGCAGGCCATGGTGGTACGTGAACCAGTGGGCGTTTGCGGTCTTATTGTCCCATGGAACTATCCTCTTTTAATGAGTGTATGGAAGATTGCTCCAGCGTTAGCAGCAGGAAATACAATTGTTTTTAAACCATCTGAGGTTACTCCGATTACGCCTAAAAAACTATTTGAAATTTTTGAGGAGGTTCAACTGCCTAAAGGCGTAGCGAATATGGTGATGGGAGCTGGACCTGTAGTAGGAAATGAAATTGCGGAGAATCCCCAAGTAGATATGATTTCTTTTACGGGGGGAACCAAAACGGGGAAACATATCATGAAAACAGCAGCGGACAGTATGAAAAAGGTCTCATTAGAGCTTGGTGGTAAATCACCTAATATCATATTTGCTGATGCAGATTTTGAAACGGCTGTCGATTACGCTCTATTTGGCATCTATTCTGGTGCAGGGCAAGTATGTTCGGCAGGTTCCAGAATTCTTGTAGAGGAAAGTATTTACGATAAGTTTGTAGATCGCTTTGTAGAGCGGGCCAAGAACATCAGGGTCGGGCCAGGCAATGATCCGAATTCTGAAATGGGTCCTCTTGTCAGCAAGGAGCATTTGCAAAAAGTATTGAGCTACATTGAAATTGGAAAACAGGAAGGTGCCCGTATTGCCTGTGGTGGAAACCAGATTGTCTCGAATGGTTTAGAAAATGGATATTTTGTGGAGCCAACTGTCTTTGTTGATGTCAAAGCGGATATGAGAATTGTTCAAGAGGAGATATTCGGACCAGTAGTTGTCATCCAAAAATTCAGCACGGAAAAAGAAGCAATTCATCTTGCTAATGATACCGTCTACGGGCTAGCAGGAGCTGTTTTTACTAACGATGGAGCAAAAGCTTTACGGGTCATTCGAAAGATTAAATCTGGAATTACTTGGATTAATGCTTATCATCCTACGTACAATGAAGCTCCATGGGGTGGTTACAAACAAAGTGGTATCGGACGGAGCTTGGGAACATTTGGATTTGATGAATTTCAAGAAATTAAACAAATTAACATTAATTTACAGGTAGAGCCAATTGGCTGGTTTGAAAACTAAAATTATATAGGAGTGATGAATATGAGTATCAGTTTAAATAGTGAGTTAAAACAAAAAGAGAATCAAAGAATCAATGAGTATATTAATAAGGTTTTAAGCTTAGTAGAAAAAGAAGTCGTGACTGAGGAAGAGGCAAACTGGATTACGAAAGAAACGTTAGATGGATTTAGAGATCACGTAAATCCAGGGTTTCTTTCTTATCGTAAAACAGTAACAAAGGATGGCCAATTTGCTGCTGTTGAATGGTCTGATGGGGGCGCTTGTTTTAAAGATATCAACGGTAATGAATATATAGATTGTCTTGGTGGATTTGGAATTTACAATGTTGGTCACCGTCATCCGAAGGTTGTAAAAGCGGTTACTGACCAATTAAAACGCCAGGCATTGCACAGTCAAGATTTATTAGATCCTTTACGCGCCATGCTTGCCAAGATATTAGCAGATATCACACCGGGTGATTTGAAATATGCTTTTTTTACAAATAGTGGAACAGAAAGTGTGGAAGCAGCTTTAAAGCTTGCCAAAATGTACAGTGATCGTACAACTTTCATCGCTACAGCGCGTGCTTTTCATGGGAAAAGTTTAGGTTCTCTATCAGGTACGGCAAAAGGCATGTTCCGTAAACCATTCCTGCCTTTAATACCTGGATTCCGCCACGTGCCTTTTGGAGATATCGATATGATGAGAAAGACGTTTGAAACATGTGCCTTAGTTGGAGAAGATGTAGCTGCTGTTATTCTAGAGCCAATTCAAGGTGAAGGTGGCATTATCTTACCACCGCCAAATTACTTAAAACAGGTAAGAGAGCTTTGTGATGAATTTGGTGCATTATTAATTTTTGATGAGGTTCAAACAGGGATGGGACGTACGGGTAAAATGTTTGCGGCCGAATTGTTTGATGTAGTACCCGATATTTTATGTCTTGCTAAAGCATTCGGTGGTGGTGTAATGCCTGCTGGAGCAATTGTTGCAAAAGAAAAGGTATTTGAAAGCTGGTTCCCTAATCCGTTTATGCATACGACTACTTTTGGAGGTAATCCTTTAGCGTGTGCAGCGGCAATTGCCACCATCAGTGTATTACTTGAAGAGAAATTACCTGAGAGAGCATTAGAAGTAGGAGAATATTTCTTGAAAGGTTTGAGAGAGGTTGCTAAGGACCATAAGGATAAAGTTCTTGAAATCCGTGGCCAAGGTTTAATGATTGGAATTGAGTTCCACAAGGATGAAATCGGTTATGAAGTTTCGAAAGGTATGTTTGATAGAGGAGTTCTTGTGGCTGGAACGCTCATCAATTCTAAAACAATCCGTATTGAACCATCGTTAACGATTAGCTATGAAGAGGTCGATACGGTTATCAATACTTTTAAAGAAGTGTTATCGCAAATAGAGAATTAACCTAAAAACAATTCACAAAAGCTAATCCGATTTCTAGCGGGTTAGCTTTTGTGTGCTTGGTAGCAAGCTAGTTATGCTAGATTTTCTTACCTCGTTTCTATATCGATTGAGCATGGTTATTTCCCTTCTTAGCAGATTGCTACTATCTTCTTTGTGTAGCTTTTTCTCACGACTCGTTGATTGTGTTTGCTTTTGGTCCAATAGCAAAAAGAACAAACTAGCTCAAATTGTTTTTAAATCAGTTTGTTTTATTCCTTCATATAATAGCTTCTATCTACGTAATTGGTTACGTCCTATAAATATTATTCCTTAGTGGGTGGCTTTCTTTGACATGATTATTTTTAATGAAAATATATCGTAACCAAAGTGCTATAGGAATAGATAAGGCAATAAAATAACTTGCATCTAAAAAGGTATCATTTGTCGCTAGACTAACTGAATGTTGATAATCAAAGCTAACCGAGTAAAAGGCTGAACGACTGGAAAAATGGTGCTATAGATTGCGATGCATAAAGAAGCAACAGTTTGACGGAACCAGCTATTGATGGACGAAGCATCACCAGTCATTAAAGAAATTTGGATATCTATGCAACAGTTCAGGTAATTTGGGTCCTTTTACGTTTTCTTTTCCTAACAACAGCAATCACGAACAAAAACAAAGGGATAATCGTTTGTATCAATAGTGCGAATGGAGGGAAGGTCCCGACAAGAAAATGTTGCAATCCCATTTCACTAGGAATTGACCAAAAACTGAATGCTACAATCAGGATTCCTAAAGGCCATACAATGGGGCGATAGTCCGAAAGATTTAGCCACAATAATCAGGAAGAGGAGTGGAACTATAAAAACAGGTGAAAATAATTGAGCAACCCTCCCCAATACTTCTAAACCTCCGTGTACCACTAAGGCACAGAGGAATGCCATCGATACCATCATGATCACGCTAATCGGAGTAGTGACTAGAAAAGCGTTAACAACAAATTCTGCGTACTGTCTTATGATAAGTCCTGCGCCCTGGATATAAAAAGCAAGAATAGAATACTAATAATTTTTCCTGCGTACCGACCCATGATGTGTTCACTGAATTGGATAACCGTTTGTTTTGGATACAATATTTGCAGTTTATAAGCAATATACACCGTCACATATCCGATAAGAGACGCCAAAATGTGTGACAGCCATAAATCATTTTTGGTATATTGCGCCGTAATGCTTGGAACCCCAAGAATAGCAGTAGCCACAATTGTAGGAAACATCATGATGGCCATCTGTAGAGATGAAATTTTGCCTTTCTCCATTATCTTTTCCTTCCATTGATTGTTAATTACTTTCTTCAAAGATTAATGTAACCCAAGAGTGTGGAGACTATCCCCTGTAATACCCAAGGTTCGTACAGCTCTTTAAGAGGTTGCTGCTCTTTATTTCTAGTTTTCAGTAAGGTAGACCCTTTTGTTGAACAAAGTTAAAAAAGTATACTATACATTTGTGACTTTAAGAGATAAATTGCACACTTTTTAAACGTTATTTTGCATTCCGCTCTGAAAAGGGACTAAAAAAATGTAATGAGTCCACTATAAACTAACAGTATTACTACAAAATCAGAGTATCCCACATCACACCTCCAAATTTTTATTGTCTAATCTACACTCCTTAGCAATTTTCATCTATTTTAACATGAATATCCCTAGTTTTCTTTAAAGGGATTGTTCAATAATCTGGCCTGATTGTGGAATTATAACAATTGAGATATCTGCCTCAGTTGAGAGCCTTTTTTATAAAAGCTCTATTGTTCGATTGTACTTTTATACTATTATATAAATATTAACGAATAATTATGGTTTTGAATCAATGAAAATAAGATAAAAATTAGAAACTCCCACTAAACAAAAATGATATATCCACAAGAAGGTTGTGATTCGTTTGAACACGCATGTTAAAAAAAGGTATACTTTGATAATACTATTAGTTGTAGTGATAACCATTGCCGTAACCATCTCAGCTTTCTCACTTTATGGCTACATTAAAGATGTAGTTATCAATGAAATTGGAAAAAATGCGGCTAATACCTCGATGACGATTGCAGAATTTATTGAACAGGATTTAGATTCATACAAAAAATTATATGATACTAAGGAATACAAAGAAGGGACCTATAATAAGGTTTACTATGATAAAATGCAAAAGCTTTTTAATAAGTTAATTAAACAAACAGGCGCTAAGTATATTTATACAGAAAAACGAGTATCTGATGATGAAATTGTTTATATTTTAGACGGAAAAGGTCAGGTATTAGGTGTAAAAGAAAAAATGTCCAAGTTAAAAATAAAAACATACAATAATGAAGCTCCTATGTACAGTGAAATCATCTCTGATGAAATATGGGGTCCCATTATTTCTGGTTTCACCCCAATAAAAGACAACAAAACAGGTGAAGTCTATGGATTTATAGGGGTTGATTTTTCCTTACAATATATACAAAATATCCTCTTCAAAGTAAAACAAGTGATTACATTGGTCAGCTTACTAGTTATTTTCCTTTCTTCTATCATAGCTTACATCATTTTTCAAAGAGTAATTGATAGAGAGTATATGGAAAGCCAACAGAAATACAAATCTCTAGCTGACAATACTCCTGACTATCTATATATTTTAGATAAAAAAGGTCATTTTATTGAATCAAATCCCCAATTTGAGACCATTACTGGGTATAGCCAATCTGATTTAATCAATAAAGAACCTTCTAATCTAATACTAGAGGAATATCATAGAATAATTGATAACGGAATTGAACAAACTCGTAAAGGTTTAACGACTAGGAATGATATTCAGATAAAAAAGAAGGATGGAACCATCCTTGATGTTCATACAACATTATTTCCTATGAGCATCAACGGAAAGGTTATGGGTACTTTTATATATGGTCGAGATGTTACTAAAATAAAAGAAACGGAAAAAATGTTACTCAAGGCAGAAAAACTATCAGTTATAGGCGAGTTGGCCGCTGGTATTGCACATGAAATTCGAAATCCATTAACGTCTATACGAGGACTTATCCAATTATTACATTCCGGCGACCAGATCCATTCCACTTATTATCAGGTGATATTAGAGGAAGTTGATCGAATCAATCAAATTGTTGGTGAACTTCTAGTACTGGCCAAACCAACAAAATCACAGTTAGTCAAAGGGAATATTGAAGAAGTCATGCAGTCCGTTATCACTTTATTAACACCTCAATCCAACCTGAATGGTATAGATATGTTTATCAAAGCGTTGGACCCTATTCCAGAAATAGATTGTGAACCCAACAGTTTAAAACAGGTATTCCTTAATATGATTAAAAATTCTATTGAAGCTGAAGCGAAAAAGATCGAAATTAAACTAAGTAAAACCAAAGATGATTTCGTAAAAGTTATGATAAAAGATGATGGATGTGGAATCGATGAAGAAAGAATCAAACATCTTGGAGAACCTTTTTATTCGATGAAAGAAAAAGGAACAGGACTGGGGTTAACTGTCAGTTATAAAATTTTGGCGGACCACCACGCAACGATTCGCTATTTCAGTCAGTTGGGTCAGGGAACAGAGATAGAAATTTGTTTGCCAATTCATGCGGACCTTAAAAACATTCATAAAGCAACTTAAGAGATTATTCATTCATCTACAGAAAATAGAGCGTTATTGCCCTCTTTTCCTGTAAGTGTTATTCTCTTCCAAACTTTAACCTAGATACCTAAGTGTTGTTAAACAATATGTCCCTATAGCTAAGGAAGGCGCAATTCATTCCAAGAATTGCGCCTTTTTGTTGTGGAAATGAAAAAGACTGACTTTTTACAGTCAATCTTTAAAAAGAATTGTCTTATGTCTCTTATACATATTGATAGTTGTCTATCTTTAATTTATTACACGCAAATGTAAGATTTTTCAAGTATTCTATTCGAAGTTTTTCATGACATATAAAGTCGTATAAAATTTCATCTTCTAATTTTGAGTATACTAGTGAGATTTCATCTTCCTTTGTCCATCTTCCCATTTGATTAACCGATAAATAACGTAGCACCTCTTGTTCAAAATATTCGACAGTACCAAACAAAACAGTCAATTTAAATACTCAACCTTTCATAAGTAAATTTTAAAGCCAGGATTGAACATAAGCCTTGTGAAAACAGTAATACATTAACTGACTTATACACTTAAATTTTCGAAAGGTTCTACTTATTTGTGGGGGTATCGCCATCCTTCATCATATGTATAAATCATACATTCTTCAAGAACGAAGTGCTTTAATTCAAGAACAGGACTGTTTATTGACAGTCTTGTTTTATGACTCTTGAGTGTCAAAGCTCAATAGTTATGCGGCTTCTTTTTTGTGAAAAGAGTTGAAATAGCGCAAAGTAAGCCCTAGCTTAATCAGCGAGGGCTTGTTCAAAAAACTATAAAAAATCATAGAGCTTCATGGTTACGATTAAGACTCGTTACTCTCTTCTTCAATGGCACGAAGGATTTCTAGGATTAACCCGATTGCGAAGTGGAGAAGGACTTGGCTGTCTACGCCTCTCCTTGCTAACTCTTCAATGACTTGTACCAGTTCTTGGCCGAGATCCCCTGCTTGCTTAACTAGTCGTTGTTGTTGTCTCTTTCTACTCTGCCCCAATTATATCCCACCTTCTATGGAATTATGATGGCTGACTTGTCCACCTTCTGTATACTATGTATTTTGTAAGAGAACGGTGATAGATTGGACCGTCTTTGTGCTGTAAATAATCTCATAAGTTTAACGAGGTACAGCTCTTTTTACCGATTTTCCGAACGAGAAAGCCCATTACGGTGTGAGTCACACCCCCTTTAGGGATGGGATGAGAGTGAGAAAGAACCCCGTGGCTTTAGTCATTGGAGTGGTCAGATTATTATCGATTTTTAGAAAAGTACTAAATCTAGTCTGTAGAAAAGATCCTATTCCCTAGTGCCGTAACGTTGCATAAAGGTAAAATATCTTGAATGATGTATAATGTACTTAAAGATTTATATTTCATGGAGGAATCATCATGGCAATTGAAAAAGTAAGAGACTATTTTGAGAAGTGGGACATGGCGGATCAAATCCTTGAATTTGATGTTTCTAGTGCAACGGTTGAATTGGCTGCAGAGGCAGTAGGGTGTGAACCTGGAAGAATAGCTAAAACTTTGTCCTTTATGGTAGATGAGAAACCTATTTTAGTTGTAGCGGCAGGTGATACTAAGATTGACAATGCAAAATACAAGGCACAATTTTCAGTAAAGGCAAAAATGCTTACAGCTGATCAGGTCATTGATTTGATAGGACATGCAGTTGGTGGTGTTTGTCCTTTTGGTATTCATGATGGTGTTGCAGTTTATCTTGATGAGTCCTTAAAACGATTCGAAACTGTATTCCCAGCTTGCGGAAGCAGCAATAGTGCAATTGAATTGACGATTGAAGAACTTGAGAAATATTCAAATTATTCTTCATGGGTTGACGTTTGCAAAGGATGGCAATAATGTTTTGAACATAATGATACATTTGATTAATGGTTTTTCTACCTTTCCCCTTAAATAATGGACATATTAAATTAAGAGATAATTACCATTATAAAAATATAATTTTGATAATTACAATCTTATAATTTTAGATGAAACTCAACGAATAAGTGTAATGGCAATTTGTACATATATGATAATCAAATATAAAAAGTAAAAGATAAAATTGCTTTTTTACTTCTTGAAGTAACGGGGGCAATCGTTAAAGATGAAGATTGCTGTGACGGTCTTTTTTTGTTGTTGAACTAATTAAGGAGTTTACTTGAAGAAGAAAAACGAATAATGCGTATTTGACACTAAACTTGTGATGCAAAGGGAGTGGAAGTATGGCTACTTATTTTCATTATCAAGTTAAAGGTAAAACAGTATCAAGGAGATTGCCTATTAACAACAATAAAGTACCGAAAATAAAATATTTGAGAAAGAAGAGGTTTTGATTTTTACTACATTGATTGTAAACAATGGTTAAAGTGGTGCAAAATAGGAAAAGGAACTTTAACAAATGGTAAGAACATATGTACAAAATGTATTACTGAATATATAAAGAAAAGGTAATTACTGTATTGTCCAAATAAAATCGCTTCTGGAAAAAATGCACAAGAAAAAAGTTGTAGTAAGTAACTACAACGAGTAAATAACAAGAATATCTATTAGTTTTTAAATTTGTGAGGGTGTTGTAATTCTGAGTTTATCGTGCCTTTGTTGATGATTACGATAACATTTCTTTTGGCAAGAGCAACTAAAGCAATCACAGAGATGGCAGCAATTAAGTAATATTCTCTTTTGATCAAATATTCCAACTCCCTTTTCGATAAATTTAGTAATAACATATCAAATGTTTAGAAATTTAGCCAATCACTTAAGGTGTAATTAGAATTATTGCCAATCGAATTTGATTTATAAATAGAATTCTTTCACTTTTAACCTAGCATTTTCTCTAATTTGCTCACCGTTTCTATTTGTATGTCTAAATCAGTATGAAAGTAGATATCTAACGTAATGCCGACATTTGCATGACCGAGACGTTCACATTTATGCTAGATTCATTAATATTAGTTTCTTCAAACATCAATACTAGTCTTAACCTGAAAGCGATCTTTCTTGAATTGGTGAACAAACCAGTAGATGAAAAGTCCCCCTAAAACGAAACCCAACACTCCCTCACCGTTAAATAAAACGATATTTCCATTCATCATTCCGTGTTTGTTCGTATAAATATTACCTAGAACATTTGTATTGATGACATTCCAGACAGAATGGAGGAATAAGACCGGGATGATGTTCTCCGATAAATAATAGCAGTAGGAAAATGGGAAGGAAATTGCAAACACACATCCTGCCTGTATCAAGCAAAGTAACATTGGATTCCTTATTCCAGTTGTACTGGCTAGGAAAAAAACGGCGGGAACATGGTATAATGCCCAAATGATTCCGAGAATGACAGTAGCTTTTGTTTTCCCCCATTGCTCCGTAAACTTAGGAAGCAGATAACCTCTCCAGCCATATTCCTCTCCTAGAACAGTAAAGAGATTGAGAAGAATTGTGATCAATATTGTGAAAAGCATTTTAGAATCCGGCAATTTGTCAGCATTCAAAGTACCAATCCCTAATATTTGTGTAATGGCAGCGCAAAGTAGAATGAAGACAAAGGGATATAAAATGCCGAACAGCAATGCTTTTGCATTCATTTTCTTTTTAAAGCCATTGAATTCCTTCCCACCGAGAATATTAAAGATAATAGCGATAGATGCTGGAATAAACATAATCATTGGAAATACTTTTAGGCCAATACTGGGCTGAATAAATAGAGCGGCTGTGATGCTCCATGTGAGTATAAGAACTGTTAATGCGTAAGATAATCCGTTATTTTTTCGAACCATTAAGGGTCACTCCTTTTGTGAAATCCTAATGGTTACATGGTAAGGTTTTATCGGTATCGTTAAAAGAAACTAAAGTTATCAGATGCATATGACTTTAGTTATCATTTTTCGATTACTTTGGGTATCTATTCTGTTTATTAGCAGAATAGTATAATGCTATTAAAAACGCTGGATGTGATTTGATTGACTATACATAAGCCGCCCATACTCATTATGATTTTTAGAATTATCCTGATTGTAACGACTTCCATTGATATCATTTTACGCCCCCAATTAGCCATTCTGTTGAAGGCTGCTTTCATTTTCGGAATCATCCTTCTTCATATGAATGACCATTTCAGAAATCGTTATCAATTATTTGAAAGTAATCGTATGCTTTATTATATATCTATGGTGGCAAGTATCGTTGGAACGGGTCTATATTTGATTCAATTCGATAGCCTGCCGCTTAACTTTTATTTTGTTTTTCCAATTGTAGAGATTTTCCTCTATCGCCCTTGGATTCAAATCGGACTGCTTATCTTCCATGTTTTCGTATTCGTAACGGTTATGTTTGTCCTTAAGGAGGGAGTTCAGCAGGCATTGTTCCCGTACCTTGCCATGCTGCTGCTAATCTATCTGTTTCGAAGCAGCGGCCGGGAGAAAGAAAAGGGAAATCTGCTTAATGCTGAATTAATGGAGGCTAATATCAAATTAAAGGAAATTACCATTGTAAAAGAAAGGACGAGAATTGCCCAGGAACTCCATGATTCCATTGGCCATGCATTGATTGCTTTGAAAATGCATCTGGAATTTGCCGAGAATATGATCGACACGAACCCAAAGAAGTCAAAAGAAGTGTTAGGGAAAGCTCTCGGAATTTCGCAGGCTTCCATTACAGACCTTCGCAAGGCAGTTGATGTGTTAAAAGATGATCAGGCCTGGAAAAGGATTAAACTGCGAGACTCACTTAATGATTTAATCGAAAGTCTGCAAATGACTGGTGGAGTGAGATTTGGATTATTCTTTGATGAACACTGCCGAGAATACTAGCCAAGATGTTCAAAAGGGGATATATGAAACGGTGAGGGAGGCCATAACCAATGGTATAAAGCATGGACATGCACGAGACTTTCATATAGATATTTCTGTACATGACAATAAGCTGCTCGTGAAAGTCAAAGACAATGGTGAAGGGTGTGCTGATATTAAAAAATCCCACGGTCTGCGAGGAATGGAAGATCGAATTCATTCACTAAACGGAAAAATCCAGTTCGTATCGTCCAAGGGTAATGGTTTTGCTGTAGAAGCGGAGATTCCATTTGAAACTAGCGTGGAGTGATGAAAATGATTGATATTATTATTGTTGATGATCAAGTAATTGTAAGAGATGGATTAAAAATGCTATTAAGTTTAAATGAAGAAATTCGGGTCATCGGTGAGGCTGCAAATGGTGAGGAAGTCCTTAGCCTGCTTTCAATTAAAGTTCCGGATGTTATATTAATGGACATAAGAATGCCAATTATGAATGGCATTGAGGCAACGAAGGTGATTAAGGCTCAATATCCAAATGTAAAAGTCATTATTTTAACTACATTTAATGAAGATGAGTATATTTTCAATGGACTGAAGAATGGTGCCGATGGTTTTATTTTAAAAGAGATTATTCAATCTATCAAAGCAGCGTATGAGGGTACACTTATGCTTCATTCACAAGTGACAAGTAAGCTAATCAATGTCCTTCAGAACGTTTCGGAATATTCTTCTCCCTCTGCCATGAAAAAGAAAGATTTATCAAAGCTGCTGACACCAAGAGAAATTGAAGTCGTTGAACAAATCATGCAAGGAAAAAGCAATAAAGCCATTAGCACCGCATTATTTTTGACAGAAGGCACAGTAAAAAATTATGTATCTCGTATACTTGATAAATTAGAACTGAAAAGCCGTTCTGAATTAATTATTTTTCTTAAGGGGGAATGATTATGAGGGAGAAAAAATCTGCATTACTTGTTATTGATATGCAATTGGGGCCAATTTGGAACACTTATAAGAAAGAGGAAGTATTCAAAGTTATTCAGCAAATGATTTCTAAAGCTGAAGCTAAAGGTGTCAGCATCTTTTATATTCAATATGAAGATCCAGAAAATGAAATGCTAAAAAAAGGTTCACCATTTTGGCAATTTGCACCTGGTATAACACCTCGAGAAGAAGATGTTATTATACAGAAGTACGCTGCTGATTCATTTTACGAAACAAACTTAGATGAAGAATTGCAGAAACGGGAAATTACTGATATTACAGTGGTTGGGGTCCGGACTGAATACTGCGTAGATACAACTTGTCGGAGAGCGTTGTCACTAGGCTATCAAGTCACTCTTATAGCAGATGGTCATACGACAGTAGACGATGTTTTCCCTGCTAAACAAATCATTGAGCATCATAATACAAACTTAAGTAAAATGAGTACTCCAGATTGTAAAATTGTAGTCATCCCTTGCAGTGAACATGCTTTTTAAATAGACGCTTTTCGTATAGTTTGTTGCTTTTAATAAAAAAGAATTAAATTTAAAATGCAATAATTGAAGATTAATAAAAAAGGCTCGGTTCCATTGATATTGGAATCGAGCCTAAATAATTAAACCCACCAACCCATGTGTTGCCACATACACTCTGCACACGTGGAGTGCTGTTCACTACTCGAATTAAAACAATAATTAATGATGTAACGTAAGCCCGAATTATAAAAATTAAGCGTACCTTTTCGGTACGCATCACAAATAGCCGTATATCTTTAATTTTTTTATCAGATATACGGCTAGATTATTTTCCACATGTTGCTTGGATATGTTTTGACCAAGGCATATATTGATTTAAAATTTCCGGGTTTCGATGCATATCTAGATTTGGTATATCCGTCAGTAACTTTACAAGATACTGATAGACATCCACTCCATTCGCTTTTGCCGTCTCTGCGATACTTAAACAGATGGCGTTTGCTTTTGCGCCAGCTTCACTTACGGAAAAGAGCCAGTTTTTTCGACCAATCACATTTGGACGAATGGCATTTTCGGCTGGATTATTATCTATTTCGATACGGCCATCCTTCAAGAATGCTTTTAGTCCATTCGCTCGATTGAGCGTGTATTCAGCTGCTTTTACGAGCGCATTTTTCCCGAAGAATGGTGATGTTTCAACCCAGTCTAAAAACTTTTCAACGATTGGTTTCGAGTGTTTTTTCCGTTTTTTTCTTCGCTTACTCGGAGACAGGTGCTTGAATTGTCTTTCTAATCGATATAAATCATCACAATATTTCACACCCATTTGCCCATTCTTGCTGTTTGCTTTCATCCAATAACGACGAACATGTGCCCAACAATTTGCGAAGGTCACTTTTTCAATGTTGTCATAGGCGGAATAGCCATCGCAAACAATCGTTCCAGAATAATCTTCAATGAAGCTTTCAAGAACAGACCGAGCACGTGATAATGAACTTTGAAACAGGACAATCGTTGGACCTTGACTGGGCACACTTCGATACACCCAATTATACGCATTGGATTGACCCGATTTTCCATCGGATTGGTTGATAATTTGTGCATACGTTTCATCGACATGTAAAATTGATTTAGCCATCATCAAACGCTTCATTTGTTGGTAAATAGGCCATAGCTAATCATGTGATGCACGAATAACCCAATTCGAAAGGTTCTTATCATTTGTATTTAGGCCAAAACGTTCCCATTCCTTTACCTGACGGTAAAGGGGTAAGTATTGTAAAAATTTATCATACATCACTTTGGCAAGTACGCTAGGACTTGCGATGCTACGGTGAATAGGAGGCTGTGGTACTTTTCCACGTTTAATGTGCGCTTTTTGGAATGCATCACCTTTACAGTTTTTACATTCATAAGCATGTTCAATATGTTGCACTTTCATCATCTTGGCAGGAATAAATTTGGCCTCTTCACGGACAAGCGTGCCACCCATCTCAACCATTTGATGTTGACAACAGTCACATATTATATTTTCTGGGTGATGATGAATAGCCTCTACCTCCACATCATCACGCAATGAATCATTTCGTTTTTTCTTATGAATGTTTCGTACAACAGTATAAGAAATCGTCTGTTGGCTTTGTTCTTCTGTGTGCTCAGATTCGCTAAAAGACGGGTCATCATCAAATAATGACACTTGCCCATCGGGCGTATTGTATTTGGTTTTTTCTGTTTTAGAGCCGTATAAGAGCTTGGTTAAGTGTTGAAGTTGTTGCGTTAACGATTCAATCTGTTTCAATGATTGATCCAACTTTTTCGATAACTCTTTATTTTGTTGATTCGTATGAGTTAATTGCTCTTCAAGCAATCGAATTAATTTCTCAGATTGATTTTCATTTTTAGAAGAAACGTTCGCCACATCATTCACCACTTTTCGTTCGTCGTTTGGTTTCGTTCTTTCTATTATAATCAGTTCGAACAGTGAAAGAAAGGTGAAAATAACGACTTGAACGAATTTAGAACGCGCCTTTTGACGATGATTGAATAGCTTTTGGCTGCTGAATAGATAACCCTTCAAGGAGCCAGCGGAGCTCCTGTTGTGAAAGATTGCGTACTTCATTTTCATCTTTTGGCCATTGAAGTTTGCCATTATCCAAACGCTTATAAAGCATGGCGAAGCCATCACCATCAAAATATAAACATTTATAGCGGTCTTTACTCCATCCTGAAAATAAAAAAATGGAATCGCCATAAGGGTCAAGTTCGAAAGAATCTTGAATCAGTGTTGCCAAGCCATCAATTCCTTTTCTCATGTCTGTTTTACCGCAAATGATATAAATATTTTTCACACTTGTATAATCGTGTTTCACCAATCTTTCAACTCCCTCATGACTGTTTGGATGATGTGCTCATCTACGCCGTTAAAGAAGGAAATCTCAGTGTTGCCGGCTTTGATCGTGCAAGTAGGATTAGAGGAGACCACTGCTGTTTTTGATGTGGAAGGATTTTCGTTTTCGGTATGTAATTTAACGGGAACGATGGTAAGTTTTTGTTGCGGCATACGAAAGCACCTCCTTTAAGTGATACGTTTATAGTACCGGAGGTGCTGCTCTATTTATATGCGTTGTTTGATTACGGGCTTACGATGTAACAGTGAGTAAAGAGCCTTCCAATTCGGAAAGGCCCTTAGTTTTTAAATAGAAAAAATAAGGCATACTTGGACCATTGATTCTTAACCATTCTTTTTATTGTTCGTAATCGGGCTTACTACTAATCTAGATACTGGCTTATCATAATCATCTGCATTTTCTACGTCAAATCTAGAACCAACGTAATCTGTAGAACCAACATGTCTCTCATGCTCTCCGAACCATCCTGCACCAACAGAATCTTGAGGGTGGACATAGTTGACTATCTTGTTGTCAAATTCGCCTTTAACCACTTTATCCTTAACATCTTGAGGTAGAATGTCTACAACTGGAGGTGCGCTGTATGTGACAGCTTCAAGATTCTCCATTGCTCCTGCGTATCCTGCCAATGCACCCCCGAGTGAGTGACCAGTAAGAGTAATGTTTGACTTTGGATATTTCTTCTTTACTTCCTGTACTAATTTAACACTATCTTTAAATTGATTAGGGAACAGGTCGATTCTTTCCTTGTCTTTTTGAACAATATATCTAATATCTGCGACTAAATCCTTAAATCCTCTTCCTGCTATATCGTCTCCCTCAGTTCCACGATAGGCTATTACAATATCATTATCTTTTTTAAATACAGTAGCATCAAATCCAGTTCCTTTACGAGATGGTTTATCAATTTTACATCCCAATTCTCATTACCACCTTTATATGGAACACTTATTGACTTCTTCACCTCTTTATATGACCTGTCACTCATGTAGTAATATGTGTAGTCCTTTATAGTCACTTGAACACCTCTTAAATATTGTAGTATACTATTATTTTATAAAATTTTCCAAAAAGGGGAAAGTTGTTTTGAAAATACGGAAGTTGGTGTTAATATTGTGTGCCTCATTTATGTTGACTGCATGTAATGGAGAAGATAAGGATGTTGTTGTGAAAAAAGCAACTGAGGAAGCTATAAGCTTATGCTAAAGAGATGGAAGATAAAGAGTTCATTCCAAATGGTGAGTATGAGTTTACATCTGCCATTGGTGGAGGAAGTATTGATATAGAAGGATATTATAAAGACAATCCATCAGAAGGTGCCTCAGTAACTATATTTTATAACTATGAAAAAGGCGAGTATAGGGGTGGAGGTTTTGCATACGGAGATGTAGTATAGACTAGAGAATTTAAATAGGGGAAAGTCATAATGGCTCTCCTTTTATTTATAGGTTTTATAACTTTGTTGGTTTCACTTTTTACGTCTATAATCCGTTAGCCATGCTTCAATAGCGCAGGATCGCTTTTTCTTATTGAGGTAACGGGAGAATAGTTTAATAAGGTTTTGAGGAAAATATCCTTTGAAATAATATCAAAGGGGCTTGAAGATGAAAAAAGTCGGAGTAATTTTCATTAGTTTATTTATAAGTGTATATCTCAATGGTCACCTTGTTTTCGCTGAACAAAATTTTCTGGAAAAATTCCCGCAACCATATGTAACTACTCAAGATGTTTTGTTTACATTACTTTCTCCTAGAATAGATAATTTTGTAAAAAATAATTATAATGAAACAGAAAAAAATTGGGATATTATCAAAGTTAAAAGTGTCAAATGTAATACTAAAAAATTGGAAACTTGGTATGAAATTGATTTTTTAATTCAAGTTTTTGAAGAACCTACAACAGATAGCTATCATTATGATTCCATAAAAATAAAAGTAGGGATTAATGATAGAGAAGGAAAAGCAGATAATAAAATTGAGTTAGTGAACTATAAAAAGAATTTAAGTAACATCTTCTTGAACTAACGGATAGGTGCGACAAGTTCTGTTATAAGCACATTCCTGTGTGAAAAACAGGAGATAGTAGACCACTATCTTAACTTTACAATAGAAAATGGGAATGAAGGAGCCATGTTTCCTGAAACCATTTCAC